>Ga0209917_1000234_pt1 | contig 23295 bp, 31 predicted proteins | sample SalPon2_C_H2O_MG_FD_185710 | JGI IMG/M metagenome (GOLD analysis project Ga0209917, IMG submission 185710) | Salt pond water microbial communities from South San Francisco under conditions of wetland restoration - Salt Pond MetaG R2_C_H2O_MG... | ecosystem: Environmental > Aquatic > Non-marine... | reverse complement strand
GATACTCGCCCCGGCCGTCGTAGACAGGCATTCCGTGTTCTTCTGTAACCGTCTGCTCCATTCCGTTTGCCAGCGTGTACTTGTACACGTCAGCATTTTTTCGACGGAGCTTCATTCGAGACGAGCCGATTGGCTTGTCGCCATCGAAGAGCGTGAGCTCGTCTCCGTCAACGTACAAGTCTTCTGCTCTCTTGTACCCCTGACTGGTTACAACTCGCTGATCTCCGGCGAGACACAGATTTGAGGCGTTGATGTCGTAACCCTTGTCTTTGTAGACTTGTGGCTTGCCCTCGTTCATGTTGTCCCGGAAGATGATGTACGGGACACCGATATTGATCCGCGTCTCGATGATCTCAGCCCACGTCTCGCGTTTGTCTGGGTCACCGTCGACCATCTCCTGGAACCAGTCATCACCGATGATGACTCCGTAGTAGATGTCTTGGACGGGGTCGCCTTCGGTCTTGATGTTGAGCCATTCATCGAGGTCGTCATGTTCGACGTCGATATAGCCGGCAAACTGCCCGCGACGAGTTTCCCCCTGGCTGACGACGTTGATTGCTGTATCGAACAACTCAGTGAAGCTGTAACTCCCGTTGCTCTTCCCGTTATTTGTGATCGGAGCGCCACGTGGTCGCAGCTCACCGAAGTAGCCACTGGTGCCTCCACCCAGCTTTGTCATCTCACCCACCTCTGCATGGGTGTAGAGGATGCTCTCCATGTCGTCTTCGAGATAGCTCCCGAAGCAGCTGATGGGCAGCCCCCTCTCAAGGCCGAAGTTTGCCCAGATTGGGCTGGCAAGGCTGTAGTAGCCACGGCTCATGTACTCGTAGAACTTGTCCGCAAAGCCGTCGTCGTCAAGGATTTCTTCGGCGTTCTCAGCGATCTCACGGATGCGCTCTTTCGGATCGACACCCTCGAGGAGATACCCCTCTCTGAGGAACTCCGTGCTGTCGTCGTTCAACCAGTAGAACGGCTCGCTGTGCTCGTCGTCAAGGAGTGGTGCTGTGGCAGCCATCGTTAGAACATGTCGTCTGCAGTAACGCTCTGTGCGTGTTTGTTGTACGTCGTGGACCGCTTGCTGAAGAAGTCGTTATCCTTCGTCATCATGATATCTTCGTCGAACCAGCGCGTCTCTTCGAGTAGCTCGTCGTCGGTCTCGAAGATGGGGTCGACGTCGACGTTCTCGAGGCTTTGATTGAAGCGGTCTTTGAGGAACTCATCAACATGTTCGCGGGGCAGAAAGTCAAGCTCACCCGCACTGAAGATCCAGTCGAGGATGCCCATCTCTGCTTCGTAGGCTTTCTCACAAGCGTCTTGGACATCCTGCTCAAACTGCTCGCCCAGCAGATCTGGGTTCTCTGCACGGATCGTCTCGACAAGCTCTTGACCGAACAGGCCGTGGATCTGTTCTTCCTTACTCGTTGCTTCCACGGCGTTCGAGATACCTTTGAACTTCTTTTCGTACTTGTCGAAGCTCGTCATGATCAGGAACTGGCTGAACAACGAGACGTGCTCGACAAACGTGCTGAACAACAGGATGCTGCGTGCGTATTCAGCTCGGTCTGCGCTTGCTGCTCCATCGAGACAGTCCTCGAGGTACTCCATGCGCCCTTTGATTGCGGGCACCTCAGTGACCTCCTCGAAGTCATCTTCGATACCGAGGATATCGAGCAGATGACTGTACGCATCCATGTGTCTGACTTCACTCTCAGCGAAGGTCATGCCGACACTGCCGACTTCTGCTTTCGGCATCTGCTCGAAGATGTCTGACCAGAACGTCTTGACCTTCACCTCGATCTGTGCGATTGCAAGCATCGTTTTCCGGATGATGCTCCGCTCTGTTTCGGTTGTATCGACGCGGAAGTCTTGGACATCACCGGAGAAGTTAAACTCTGTATGCACCCAGTAGCTGTTCCGTATCGCATCCGTATAGTCACGGAACTCACCATACTCGTACGGCTTTAGGTGTGCTCGCTCGGTGAAGATGTCCGCTTCTTCGTGTTCGTCTGTAGCTGTAGGATTTCGTGTTGCCATAGATGTCTACCTAGGTCGCGGGATATCTGCGTATGCGACAAACGTAATTAATAGTTTCGGACCCCACCACAACCAGGGTGTCGGATCTGTAGTCAACGCGCTATCGTAGGGGGTACAGACACACTGTTCCAACACAACATGTCGGTCGTGGTGACCACAGTGTCACGGTTGTGTCACCGATATTCTGTGTCTACGACGCGAGACGTCGTCTCGCTAGTAGACAGCTAGTCTACTGTCTAGCTTACTACGACGCGAAGTTTCACTTCGCTAGTAGACGGCGAGACACTGTCTCGCCTACTACAACGCCAGGCACAGCCTGGCTAGTAGACCAGCAGACTTCGTCTGCTGCGCCTACTGGCTCGCCGTCTACTATCACAAGAATTAAGTGTGTGGCGTGTGTACGCGTACGTGAGCACATGATAGAAGACCAACTCATCGAGACCATCGAAAATCAAGCATCGATGCGTGATCTCGAGCTCGATGATGTTAGTATCGTGGATGACAACAGCGATGCAACGGTCGTCCGTGTGCTCTATGAGTCAGGGTCATCTGAGACTGACAGCGTTGGCTTCCAGGTCTCACAGCCAGATTCGCCTATGGGAGAACAACAGTTTCGCCGACGGCTTCGCAGCGGACTCGACGAACTCAAGTCATACGTGCATGGGGACACGGATACCGAGACAGCGCCACCTACCGACGAGTCCAGCGCGTCGCCGAGCGATACTGACTCGTCTTCGAAGACAGAGCCCTCGGATGCAGAGACTCCTTCAACAGCGTCATCTCAGACACAGACACAGACAGATGCGAAGCTTGCACAGACACCGGTTAATACAGACCGCGTGACTGTCGCCGTCGAGACACAGCTGCGCCCTGAAGATCGCGAAGCTGTTGTCACAGAAATAGCCGATCTGGTTGATGATACAGCGTCTATCGCGGAACTCGAGCGTGACGTTCGTGATCTACAACAGACAGTGTCAGAACTCGAAGCCCGCATCGAGCAGTACGAATCTGTCTTCGCGCAACTGTCGCCTGCTCCGCCCACAGAATCTGCAGTGTCTGCAACAGAGTCTCCGGCTACTGCAGATGACGCGTCGACACAGTAGGCACTGACACACGCTGTTTGTCGCTATGAACGATGTTGATATCGGCTCCCACTACAGTGGTGGTGACGATACACTCTCACTATCATCGTACAGGGAGTTGCTCAGTCAGCTCACAGAACTGTACATCGGTACCGATGGAGACCCAGATGAGGCGGTGAAGGCACTCGAGTTACAGCTCGATGTGACCAAATCACGACACAATGCAGACGCACACGGGCGCGATACTGCGTTTCAATACGAGTGTGTCGATGAGTCTACCGCACGCGCACCGGGTCCGGTTGATGAAGGCGTTGAGTGGTCTGCCAACGGGCGTCGATAATGAGCCTCCAATATCACTCCCAGTCTACACCGAGCGAGCGCGAGTCACCAAAAACTTGGTACGGTCGGCTGTCACAGGCACTCCAAGATGGACACTCACAACAGCGTGCTGTAGTTCGGAACTTCGTCGACGAGCACGTGCGCCAGCAGTTTACCGATGGCAGCGAATCCGTTAGCGTACAAGAGGAGCTGTTGTATGAGACCGACGCAACGCAGATGTTTGACGACTTTGTTGCCGGGATCGCAGACACTGACGTGTACGTTCCAGCGAGTGTGTATGGTGCAGAACAACTCGTTGTTGAAGCAACGGCACAGTTTCACGATACAGCACAGCTTGCTGAGACACACCAGCACCCAACGACAGTGACGCCATCGTTTGAGTCAACAGTCTGGGTATCGTGTGAACTGGGCGTTCGGGCTCGAGTTGGCAACTACACAGACACAGATGTGTCCTGTCGTGTGTACGTCCCTGACGCTGAGAACTAACACACAGCTGTTCGTCACTAGCAGTACTACACACTCCCACAAGAATTAATTACGCTCGTTGCATACAGCAGTGTATGCGACTGCCAATGGAAGGTCCGCGTCGTCGTATTGCCGTTGATGTTGACGGGACGGTCACGGCTGACCATCCTGAGTGGTGGAATGGTGACTTTGGTGAGCCACACACTGAGGCTATCGAGTGGGTCAACCAACAGTACATCAATGGCCACACAATCATGCTGTATACGGCCCGCCCTGAGAAAGTCCGGCATGAAACGGCTGCATGGCTGCGTGACAACGGGGTGCGATATCACGCACTCGTCATGGAGAAGCTTTCGGCTGCGATGTATGTGGACAATCGCGCTGTTCCGGCGAAGCTAATCCAACAGCCGTCTGCGCCGGACGTCGGTGCCGTAAACGACACTGTCAATGAGTGGTTTGATGACTGAGTATACCACGTTTGACCAAAAACCATCCCGTAGTGAGGCACCAGCAGCGTGTCAGTGGGACGACTGTGACACACAGCCACAGCAAGCAGTACGCTTTGTCGACCCTGACGAGTACGTCTGTTACTGTAGCGAACACACAGACGAAGTCTTCCGCGAACTACCGCGTGCCAAGTACCGGGGGTACATCAGATGAGCTCGCTCACAAACCCGATGCGGTTCAGTCTCAAGGATCGCACCGTTGATGTCGAGAACTATCTCCGGCACCCAGACTCCGATAATAAATACGTCACAGACATAGAGATCCGGCCATCTGCGGGTAATATCTACATCCACTGGGAGCCGGTCACAGATGACACACCACGTGACGGGGGTGGCCAATGAGTGACACCTTGTTTCATATATACATGATATCTGCTGGTGCACTCATCGCGATCGTGATGCTGCAGGAGGTATCGACATCAATCAGCGCTGCGTTTGGAGCACTGGTTGCGCTGTTTACAGTAGTCGTGGCGGAGATGTTTGCATGACGACAGCTGATGACATCTGCGAAGAACTTGGGTTCTCTGTCAGTGAGGCACGTACCGCAGCCACACGTGTCGAGCGTCGCAAAGCGCGTGTCGACGATTGGAATAGGGTACAGATATCGTTTACCCTACCTGATGGGCGCAGTGTATATCGCTTCCAGCGTGTCGTTGACACAACCTCTGCTATCGAGTTCATGATCGTTGGGCTGGGTGATGAACAAATACAGGTCCAAGAAGTTGGACGACCACAACAGCCGTCACGGTCAGACCTGGACGATGACAACGGTGATACTGACACAGACGACACGCTGTACACCGAAGCCGACTATCAACAGTCTGTTTCGTTCGGTCCTGTTGTCTGGCTGACAATTGGCCAGTTCATGCGTCACGCAGAGCCACAGTACACCACTGACGGTGCGCCGGTGTTTGCCTACTGAGTAATGTTGTCGCGAACTATCCTTGCGGTTGCTGTCTTCATCCTTGGCGTGTACACAGTTGCAGCCCAGATGGCAACTGTTGACCCATTACTGTGGGGCATCCGTTGTAGTCTGTGTGTGCTTGGCGGATATCTGCTTGCAACCCTTGGGGTTGCATGAGGAGATACGTAGTGTCTGTCACACGTGAACGCACATCGTGTGGCTGTGAACATACCGCCGTCGTTGATTCCAACAAGAATTAAGTATGCCACTCACGTATGCCAGGTATGGTACAACCCACACTCAAGTGGGCCGGTGGGAAACGGCAGTTGCTCGATTCACTTCACGAGCTACTGCCAGACACCTATGGGCGATACTGGGAGCCGTTCGTTGGTGGCGGGGCGCTTGCCTTTGATCTTGAGCCAGATGCAGGTGTGATAAACGACATCAACACTCGGTTGATGAACTACTATCGCGTTGTCAAACACGAGCCGGAACAGCTCATCGAGATACTGGAGGAGTTCCCCGATCCTGAGTCTGATCCGGACGATACACTACAGTTTGCAAATAGCTCACACTTTGGATACGACATCAACAACTACTACTACCAAGCACGGGCCCGCTTCAACAAGCGCCCGTACGGCTACGAGTTTGACGACGTTGAAGAGGCAGCACTACTGCAGTATCTGAACCGAACCTGCTTCAACGGCCTCTACCGTGAGAACCAGTCCGGTGGCTTCAACACACCAATCGGTGACTACGAGGATCCTGACTGGGTTCAAGCAGAGCGTATCCGAGACCTATCGGACGTCCTTGCGACCGTTGAACTCTACTCGAATCACTACCAGGCAGTCTTGTCTGGCGTTCAGCCTGGCGATCTTGTCTACATCGACCCACCGTATACACCACTCAGTGAGACGGCTGACTTCACTGAGTACAGTGCTGACGGGTTTGACAGTGATGACCAACTCACGCTCCGTGAGACACTCACACAGTTGGTTGACATCGGCGTCCATGTCGTTGCCTCAAACAGCGGTGTCATGAAATCACAGTACCGAGATGCTGGCTTCGATGTCTACACCGTTGATGCGACTCGATCAATCAATGCTGATGCCGATGGTCGTGGGGCTGTTGACGAGATCATCGCTGTGGGTCGTCCCTAATCGCTACGACTACAGTTGCAGCCGTGGTTGCCGTTCTAGTTCTGGTTCGGTGTCCAAATAATTAAGTACGCCACTCGCATACACGTCGGTGATGGACTTGACAAACTCGGTTGGTGCAGCACAACAACCGGTGTTCGTCACGAACGTAGAGTACACTGTCGAAGAAGTGGGCCACCATGTTCCGACAGCCATCTTGCAGTTGCGGTCACGAACGGCAGACGGCTCGCTTGTCACGACCGAGGTCGAGGGGTTTCGCCCCTACTTTGCGTTATCACAAGACGACTTTGTTGGTGATGCACTCGAGGTCTGTAATGATCGTCGCGTTATCGGTGCTGAAGTAGACTGTTCGCCATCAGTGTGGGCTGACACGATTGGTGTTGACGCAGACGACGTCGCAGCTCGTGACATCGAGCAGTATCTGTCTGACGAACTTGACGCCGACATCTATCACGACCCAGACCCGTACACGACAATCCATGACGAACCGGTTGCTCGTGTGTTCACGCGTGAGCCAGGCGACGTTGGCGGAAAGACAGGTATCCGTGCAGACCTCGATGTCCCAACGTTTGAGGCAGACGTGCCCTTTGTCGACCGGTTTCTGATCTCGACTGAGATCTATCAGGGCGCCCGTGTCGACCCAAGTGTTGACCGCATCCGCTATGAAAACTGGCCGGGTGAAAGCGACGGTCGCGAGTGTGTCCAGGAGATAGTGCCGACTGATGATCCACCAGATGTTGCTGCACGGATGGTGGTGTACGATATCGAGGTGGCCACGGAAGATGAGGGCTTCCCGAACCCAGAGCGCGCTATCCACCCTATCACCTCGATCTCCGCGTATGACTCATACACCGACGTGTATCGACTGTGGGGACTCACGAGTGACAGCTGGGAGCGCGATACTGACACACTTGAAGCTGACATCCGCGCTACACTACGTGAGCGTCCAGACTTCCCAGACGACACAGACAGCGGGCCAGATCTTGTTGACGTCACCCTGTTCGATGATGAAACACAGTTGCTTGAGTCGTTTCACAGCTGGGTGCTTGAGTGTGATCCAGACATCTTCACCGGCTACAATGCTGACGGCTTCGATACCCCGTATCTGATCCAACGCTCGTACAATGTGCAGGCACTCTCAATCAAACGCTACACGCCGACCGGCAACCCTGGTGTTTGGAAAGAGACGTTCGAGGGCAACGAGCAAGTCAACTTCTCGCTCAGTGGCCGATCGACACTCGACATCCTCGACGCGTACAAGAAGACACAGTTTCGCGAGCTTGACTCCTACACGCTTGCAGCTGTTGCTGACGCCGAGCTCGACTACGGCAAGCTCGATGTTGACGGTGACGAGCTGGATACCGCGTGGCACGAGCGCCCCGTCGAGTTCTATGCCTACTCAGTGCGAGATACACAAGCAACCGTCGGTATCGAACGCGAGGCGGGTCTCATCGATCTGTTCGAAAACCTTCGGCGCGTGACCGGCGCCCGGTATGAGCGTGCCGTGAACAACGGGCCGATGCTAGACACTCTGTTCTTGCGTCGCGCCTACGAGAAAGGCCTCGTGTTGCCCTCGAACACAGAGCCGGACGAAACAGTTTTCCATGGGGCCCGGGTTTTTGATCCCGTTCCTGGTGTACATAAGAACTGCGTATACCCCGACCTTTCGAGCTTATATCCGAGCCTCTTCGCAATGCTCAATCTTGGGTCTGAGACTATAATCGGAGGTAAGTCAGATCTTGAAGAATCTGAGTATACTGAGGACGACTGCTACAAGTTCCCGACAGACGAGAGGAGCTTCGCTACCGTTCCAAAAGGAGAGCCAATAGATCATATAGATAGTGATGAGTACAAAGGTGTGAAAACACCAGGCGGTGGCTTGCGACAAATGTTTGATCCACAGTATGACTGGCAGTATGTGCTAAAGCCCGAACACAACGAGTCGTTCATCCGTGACACCATCGATGATCTCATAGATCTCAAATATCAATATAAAGGAGAAATGTACAGTGCAGTGAAGCGTGTCGTAAATAGTTGCTTCACTCCTGACACAGAGGTAATGACTCCTGATGGAATCGTGAACATCAGAAATCTCAATGTTGGAGACTCTGTCTACTCTATCAACCCACATACAATGGAGGTCGAAGTGAAGTCAGTCACAGAGACAATAGAACGCCCGGAATACCGTGGCGATCTAGTAAATATACAGACTCAAGACATCGATCTCTCAGTCACTCCTGATCACGATCTACTGCTAACCTCTGATAGAAGAAAGGAAGATCTCTGGGAGGTCAGAGAAGCAGAAAATATCACAGAAGGTATGCAGTATGCTCTGCCCAGAGAATGGGATGTGTCTCACGGTAGCAGGGTTGAAACAGTGGACATCTCCGAGTACATAGATACAGGAGAATACCGTGCAGACGGTGGAGAACTTCAACACACTGGCAGTTGGCAGACATACAAATCAGTGTTCAACGCTGATGACTTCGTCCGGTTCATCGGGTGGTATGTAGCAGAAGGTACAGTCTCTGTCATAGAGAACCCCAACGGATCTACATCATATCGAATAACACTCACGCAAACAGAATCATCTGAATATCGGAAAGATATAGAAGATCTTCTGGACAGTATGGGGGTTAACTGGTACTGTAGCGACGATCGGCACTTGTGCTTCTACAACAAACCACTATCTCGTTTCCTCATCGAAAGGTGTGGTCGGTTGAGTCACACGAAACGGCTCCCAGACTTTGTTTGGGACATCTCGGAAAATCAGAAAAGATCTCTCTTCGATGCGATGTGTAATGGTGATGGAGATGAAGATCGGGATAGGTACAATACCACGAGTCCCGACCTCCGAGATGATGTCTGTAGACTCACACTTGAGTTTGGGAATAATCCTGCCTACCGTACAATAGAATATGACAATGGTGTTCGTCGGGACAAATATGTGATAAGGTACGGTGATAGTAAGAATATCTTCGTTCCTAGCAGGACTGAGAATGATACTGCTGACGATGGTGTATACTGTGTCCAAGTAGAAGACAACCACACACTACTTGCAGGACGAAACGGAAAGTTCCAGTGGGTTCCAAACTGCTATGGCGTTATGGGTGACTCTGCATCAGGCGGGAAAGGCTTCCGGCTGTACAACCGCCGTGTTGCTGAGGGGATCACGCTTGCCGGTCGGCTCACGATCACCCACACCGCAGAACAGTTCACGCAGTACCTCCAGGACAACTACGACCCCGACGCCACCCTCGTCGGAGGCGATACCGACTCGGCGACATCATCGATCCCGAACGCGCCGGACATGGAGACGGCGTGGGAGTGGGCACACGACGCCGTCGAGTACGTCGACGCCAGCTATGACGACTTCGCGAGCGAGACGTTCGATATGCCAGCCGAGGACCACCGGCTTGAAGTCGAGCTGGAGTCGTTGGCGTCAGCCCTGTTCTACATGGAGGGCGAGACAGATGAGTCATATCAGCAGTCTGACACCGGCATGCTCGTCAAACAGGAAGACACGCATGGGATCCGAAAGCGCTACGCGCAAGCTATCGTCTGGGACGATGACGATGGGTGGATAGACACAGCCGACCCAGACGAGGGGTACGACGAAGCGCTGAGTGACCCCGAGGATCGCTCTACGGTCAAGACACTCGAGACGCTTGACTACGACACCTTCGAGGACGGCCCACTCGACGGTATGAACCCGACCGATATCGTTTCGATAACCGGGTTCGAGTACGTGCGATCAGACTCAGCACACATCACGCGTGACGCACAGCAGCAGGTGTTGACACACATCCTGTTTGATCCGGAGCCGAAAGACCGCATCGAGTCATATCTCACCGAGACCGTCGATGCAATCGAAGCCGGTGACGTTCCGCTCGCTGACTTGGCACGCCCAAAGGGTATCTCACAAGACCTCGATGAGTACGGCTGGAAAGATGTCGACGAGCTCGATGATGACGACGTGACTGAGGCTATCGAACAGCAGGGGGGTACGTGGCGACAAACGCCGGGGCCAACGTACCGGGGCGCAAAGTACGCCGACGACTGGTTGCCATGGGAGCAGCTCGGCCCGGCCTCAAAGCCACGCAAGATCCCCATCGAGAAAGTGCGTGGCGATGACTACCCCCAGGTGTATGAGTACCACTCATACCCGGATGACGGCGCCCGTCCGGACCCACCGGAAGTTGGGCGCCCGGTCGATGCCATCGCCGTCAGCAATCCTGAGCGACTGCCAGATGCCTTCGTCGTTGACACAGACACCTTGATCGAGAAGACACTCGAAGACCGGCTGACAGACATCCTCGACACGATGGGGTACAGCTACGCGGACTTACTCGGCGAGGGGAACCAAGTCGGGCTCGACGCGTTCGTCTAGTCCGACCACACGCAGCCGTGTTCTATTACGCAGTAGTAACTACGGGTAGCATAGCTACCCTAGCTACTAGCAGAGCACAGCTCGGCATAGTAACCAACGGCTGCATCCAACAACTGCCTCTGTTGGTTAAGATTTAGCTCCAGCCCCAGTGATGCGTTGCGACACCGTGTTCGTCAAGCCGTGCTTTGACGGGGTCGGTGTCATACTCGGCAGTTCGGAGTTCGACCTCGCGAGTGTCGGTGTCGACGACTGCGTATTCTGCACGCCCACTATCGAGTGGCTGCCCAACACTGCCGGGGTTCACGACCGTGACGTTGTGGTCGCCATCAAACTGACTGCTGTCGATGGCGTGCTGCTCATGCGTGTGTCCGAGCAGAACGAGCGACACCCACTCCGGCATCGACGCAGCAACGGTAACAAAGTCACCTGGCGGAACACCCCGGTTGCCAGGCTCAAGCCCTGAGGCTTCAGCTGGCGTCGGTTTTGCGTGTGCACAGATCATCCCCACGTCTTTGTCGACAGTGTACGATGGATTGTCAACGACCCAGGATTGCGCGTCCATGCCAAGCATCGACAGCGTGTGGTTTCGCTCGTACATGGATAACGCCTCGTCGTTGACGTGGCCTTCGCCCCAGTAGATGACAGCCCGGTCGTGGTTGCCCGCAAGACAATACTGCGTGTGTTCTCGCATCCAGCTCACGGTTGCACGGGGAAAGCCTCCAAGCCCAACGAGATCCCCACAACAGACGGTTACGTCGACAGCTGGCGCATCAGCTGCGACCGCACGGAGCGCAGGGTAGTTGGCGTGCACATCGCTGATGACGAGCATCCGCATACACGCGGTACTGTCTCACAACCAATAAGTATGTTGCCTGCCTACAGCTACACGCTAGCTTGCAATACAATTAAGTACGTGTGTCGTATACATCGTGTGTATGGTTGCCAGAACTGAGACTGCTATACGGAACCCAACGCCCGATACATGCTTCGGAAAGTAACGCGCAACGTCTACGTCTGTGACACCGCGTATATGGAGTCGAACGCAGACGTGACCTACGATATGTTCGACATGGCCGTCTGTGTCGCTGGCGAGCCACGGCCAGGCTGGTTCGACTGTGACCACGACACTATCCAGGTCGACGATAGTCAGGATGCAGACGTGATGCACCGGTCGTATCACCAGTTTGCCCACGCTGTTGATCTCGTTGTTGCACAGCTTGCGACCGACAACTGCGTCTGTGTGTACGGCACGCAGGCAAACAACGGGGCTGCCTCGGTCGCGATGACTGCGTTGGCACGACACGAGGAGTGGGCGTACGAAACCGCACACGCGTCGTTGAACCAGGCACTCGAGGAGTTCTTCCCGAGTGTCATCTTCGAGTCGTTTGCCATCGCACACCTCGCGACGCACGGCAACGACATCTATGCGAGCCCCGACGACACGGCGGATACAGTTACGGTTGACGCCTAACGCAGTGTGGTGGTACACAGTTTCTGTGTCCGTGCATAACACTTACGTATGTTTGTCGCCTACACCAGGATGGATGGTTGACCCAGATACCTATCAATCTCGTGCAGCTGACACCGCCGTCCACCCAGACGGTGACGAGGCTGTGCTCTATCTTGCGCTTGGCCTTGCGGGTGAAGCCGGGGAAGTCGCCGAGTCGATCAAGAAGTGGCGCCGTGGCGCGACTGCAACCGGCGAGTTAGATACAGACAAGCTTGAAGCCGTACCGGGCGAAATCGGTGACGTGATGTGGTACGCAGCTCGGCTCGCCGATGAACTCGGCTACGACTTCAGTGACGTCCTCGAAATGAACCTCGACAAGCTCAGTGACCGACAACAGGCCGGCGATCTCCACGACCATGACTAACAACGCCTACAGCACGCAGTCTGACCTTGAGTTCGGAACGCTCGATACAACCTTTGCCGTCGATATCGATACCAGTGATGGGCGGACGATAGCGCGCATCACCGAACAGACAACTGACAGTGTCGGTGCGGGAGAGACAGAGACGGTCATCACCGAATACGAACTCGATGCACCGGAAGCACAGTCGCTGATCAAAACGCTTCAGGACGGGCTCGAACAAAACGATGAGCGCAACGTCGTCGGCTACCCGGCTGCACTCACGTCTGACGGGACGGCAACCTACGTCCACTGCCCACAGTGTCGCGAGCCGTTGTCGGCAGCCGACCAGATGGTGTGTGACAGCTGTGGCGCACAGCTCGAGCTCTCCGTCCGAGTCACGGCACAGGGCGACCACTAAGCCAGCCTGTCCGTGACGACGACTGTATCAAGACGCAGCCACCGACCGCGGTGGTCGGCAATTACGCCTGCGGAACGCAGGCGACTGGCCACACAGGCTCCGACTGTGATGGCTACTGTCGCAATGTCAGATGACAACCCCAGCGGGCGTGTCACGCACACGATCACGCTGACGGTCGACGGCGAACAGGTTCCGGTGCAGTTAGAAGAGCCGGGTAGTATCACAAAACTGCAGCTTGCATCGAAGGCACAGTCGCCGGTGGCGGTGCAGATGGGCCAGCTCAATCAGGACACCATCGACATGCTGCGCCGGTCCGTCGAAGAGGTGAGCGACTTTCCGCCAGAGCTGCTTGATGAGTTACCACACAACCAGTTCATCCAGCTGATCGAATCGGTGAACACGGTGCTCCGTGGGGACACACCGACCGTTGACAATCGCGACCCACAGTCGACGAGCTCGTATGATGACGTTCACGACGACGTCTTCGGTGACGACACTAGTCTCTTTTTCTAACACTAGCGCGTGTTCGTTCCCGCAAGGATAAAGTGCGTTAGGGACGTATCCCCGTTGCGATGGATACGAAAGGCGACATTCCGCCACGAGAGGAAATCGAACCAGACGTAGCCTTTGGCGAGCAGGCACAGAATGCGGTTGCGCTCGTCGACGAAATCATCGACGCCGGTGGGGTGGCACACATCTATCTCGACTCTGTGGTCGGCACGGAAGATGATGATGAAGATGCTGCCGAAGACTACCACGTCCACGAGTACAACAGCCACCGCTTCCTCGACAAGGGACTCATCTTCTTCCACGGCGAGGATGTCGACAAGTGGGTGCCAGGCTACGACATCGGACTTGTTGAGCGTCACTACGAGTAGGTATGGCGAGTGAGACACGGCAGCTACAGCAGTTGTTCGTCGACGACGCAGACGCTGTTCGGCCACCAACACTGCAGTACTGTTCGTTGCGACTCGTCCAAACAGAGACCAAGCCTGTCTACACTGTCCAGCTCGACGATCACACTGATGCGTTGCTCACTGTTGACGTGCGCGAGTTCGAGGACGTCTTCGCGCTTATCGATCACCTAAACCACATCAACACGCTGGCACACGTCTACGAGTACCAGTTGCCCGATGACGAGTTCGCTGACTGGGCGGGCAAGAAACTCACTGCAGACAGCACGAAAGCCTCGATACGACCGGAGCTGTACCAGTCGGACGAGGAGATCATGCCGTCGACCGGCAGCTAGCGCAGCTGCTGTCTGGCGGTATTGTCGCATGGCGCACACCAAGGGTCGCAGCTACGAGAATCAGCTGTGTGTCGACATCTATCGGGAAACTGATGGCCAGCTTATCCCAGAGCCGATTGGCTACTCCGGCAACCACTTTGCGCCGGCACCGGGCATCCACATCGATGATGGGACCAAAATCCATGCCATCGAGTTGAAGCGAACCGCACAAGATCGCATCACAGTCGGCTACTACCCGGACAACTACCAGCGCGACGATCTTGACCAGTTGTTCACCTACGCACGAAACCACCCGCGTACGGTTGTCCCGTACGTTGGGGTCCGGTTCAACAACCGTCAGCTGGTGTTGTGTAAACTCTGGCTCGGTGCGCCAACCGATGTTGCTATCGTCCGTTCGGCAACCAAGTTCACCCCGACAGACGTCCGGCTGACACAGACCGACAACCTCTCAATTCACAAGCCATCACTGGAGAACTGGCCCTCGGCATCAGCCGGTGATGACGTTGATCACGTTCTTGAGACGATCGGGTTCCGCTAACCACTAGAACTTGTCGTATTCCTGATACATCCGCAGATTACTGCGTCGGGACGAGATGCGCTCGCTATTTGTAGAAGTGGGCTCCGTGTAGCTCACTAACAGGCCCGTCGTGGTCATCACTGTCAACCCAGTCGTACGGGAACAGAAAGCCACCTGGCATCCGCACCCGGCCACTGTTGTGATATCGCGGGCGTTCATTGCGATACCGCTCCCACGGGTCATCAACGAAGGTCAGTCGGCGCCGTTGGTCGAGATCGACGGTGTGTGAACACCGTCCACACACAAGGGTGTGATCGTCATACCAGAGCGTGCCCTCACAGCCTCGTTGATGACATGTCGCATCCGTTTTTCGGTACCCCAGTTCGGCGAGCCCATCGCCACTTCCGATGGCAGCTGGCGCGTACTCATCGTCCGTTACATCTGCCTCTGTCTCCCCAGACATGCGACAAGCGACACGACAGTGAACCGATTTGCACTGAATAGTCCGCGTCGGCTCACATCTCTTCGCGAAGCACGCCATCATCGCTCGCGTCTGCGTCCTTGATCGTGTCGATGATGGTGTGCAACTTCTGTTGCTCGAGTTCCCCACGCAGCCGGCAAAACTCACTGAACAACTCAGCTTCGTCTTCATCCCACTGATCATCGCTGAATACTTCCCAGTCACGGTTATCCGGATTCATCCGGATGACTTCCATGCGGTCGATTGCCATCGGCACGGCACGTTTGTACGCCGTCAACTGTAGCAGGTGTTTTTCATAACACGCCTTCGACGTCTTGAGATCCGCCAGTACGGTCTCATCTGTCGATTCGTCGTGATACAACAGATCAAACTGGCCGGCGTAGCCGATGTCCGTGTTCGTCACAAACGTCTCGACATCGATGACACGATCGATGTTCGAGAGCATCTCGATGAGTTCGAACGTCTCGAGCGCCCACTGTTCTTGCTCATCATAGCGCCCCCGGTAGTTCCCATTGTGCCAGAGCTCCATCGCAGAGTTGCGCTCATCATCACCCCAGATGCGCTTGATTGGATCTCCATCAGGCGTCGTTGGGGTCAGCTGTGATAAGACGGCTTCGTGGATGAGCGTGCCTCGGTTCTGCTTGAACGACATCACTGCATCGTAGTCGTCCTGGCGCTGTTTCCATCGCTTCAGCGCCTCTGGGGTCTCACGCATCCCCAACACCGTCGAGACGGACGGTAACCATAGATCCTTCCCATCCGTGTATAACCGTCCGACCTCATCGATGGTGTATCGATGCAGATCCTCTGTGTTCATTGCGACAACAGACGCCGTCACCGACAGCAACAGCGCGGGCTCGTGTGGACAGCTCTGTCTACGTTCCCAATTAAATTAAGTGTGTTGGTCACGTACACAGCAGCGTATGGGAGAAACTGATCTCACTACAATCCACGGCGTCGGCGACGCAACTGCTGACGCACTACGTGACGCTGGGTTCGATACCGTCGGCGACGTTGCAGACGCATCATTTACTGATCTCGAAGCCGTCTCCGGATTGGGTGACACCGGGGCCCGCGAGGTTGCATACAATGCACTCTCGGTTGTGCACGAACAGATGGATACCGCTGGTGACGCACCAGTCACTGTCGACACCGCAACGGATCTGCCAGTCGTCATCGATACACCGGAGGGCGTTGCGGTAACTGTAGATATCGCGGACGAAGCCGTTCCCTTCGTGCAGCACGCACTGTTTGCCGAGTTCATCGAACAACACACGCGCCGGCATGCCGATCACAAAGCAGAGGCGCTTGCGTGCGCAGAGGCGTTTGAGTCTGCGCTCAGGACGTTCGAGACACGTCCGGACCCGACCGACGACACGGTGCGAACGTATGAGTTCATCGTGTCTGAGCCAACGCTCACGACGTTTTATCGAGCCCTCTCATCTGCTGGCTCCACCTACGCAGAAATGCGTGGTATCTCCCGGATGTACGGGCAAATGCGACATATCGCCTCACAGCTCAACGAGTACCGCTAACTGTCCGCAACGATAGTTGTACGGTTGCTGTGTCGGGGGCGGTGCTATTCGACTGATTCAGACACACCGACGTCGGCTCCGACGTCTGTTTGGTGTGTGTGACCACCGGTGCCACCAAGCCCGCCTTCGTTCGCACGCTCGAGGTTTTGTGTCACCTCGTGGATGTGGTTTTCCACGAGCATGCGCAGTTCATCCGTGTACTGTTCGCCAAGTGCTTGCTCAAACTGTTCGTGTCGCTCTGCGTATGAGTCACCAAGGACGAGTTCAACAGTCGTCGCCATGTATGTACATCCTCGTTCTACAAAGACTTTAGTGTTTCGCGACTACGAAGCGCGTTCATCATCGGTGTCTGTGTCGGATTGTTGCGTGGTGGTCCCAAACTGTGGGTTCTCGTGTGATGGCAGCCATAGTGAAACCAGTTCGTTCACGCGACTGCGCTTGAGTCCCTGACACAAAAAGAAGCCAAGTAAGAACGCAATTTCAGGCGGTGTGTTTTGGAGTGATGCAAACATTAGTCTTCAGTAAGTGGCGGATCGTCCGGCTCTATTTTCGGCCAGACAATGAGTAACAGCGTTGCGAACACGAGTCCAATTCCGTAGCCGATCATCATGCCAAAGTATTGTGTCAAGACGTACGCGATGAAGTCACCGAGAAACTTGCCAAACAGAATTGTAATCGTAAAGACGCCTATCAGCTTATCAATCCGCCGATCGAGATACTCTTCGCTTAACATCTGTGCTGTATGGAAGGGTGCGGTCTATACTGATGATGTGGCGTTATTCATTCATATTGGTTATGTTAACAGACTTGATTTTTGTGGAAAGCTTTGAGCCAACGCTGTACGTTATTGATATAGTTCCCCCACTTGTCGTTTCAGAGCTTTCTGTTAAATTTACTTTTACAGGCACAGAGTCGCTGTAAGTCGCTAAGCTCCCCGTATCTTGATACACAGTACTCTTTACACCCCCGTTTGCATTTACTGTCTCAGATCTTACTGCAGATCCGTCGACGAGTATTTCAAATGATGCAGCAGCATCATTAAAAGTCACTGAAATATCAATTTCGTATTCATATTCGAAATTGTCATTGAAACTGTATGTATTGAACAGAGTTTCGACTGTTTCTGTATGAGGTAACTCGCTTTCGGTTAGTTCTGCAGCAGTGCTGTAGGATTCTGTGTCGCCACTAATAACCCATGTGGCTGGTTCAACTATTACATTCCACACATTTTCATCCCGGTTTGCAACATTACCACTATAGACCTGTTCTCCATCTCGGTCGAAGAGTTCCAATGATGCAAAATCAAATTCCTCATACACTGCATCTCCGCGCTGTGTAGTATCAACTTTTGTTTCTCCATTCAGCACAACTGTTGTGTTGTATGTGCGTGGTGGAATTAACATTATGAGATCACCACATCGTCAAAGTACGAGTAGCCGTGCAATTCCATGTCAACTAGAAGTTGTGCTTGTACGGTATCGTCTCCCCGCCCAGACTGAAGATTTGATAACTCTAGTTCCCATGTGCCGATGGCTGGATTTGTGTCATTCGGCCCATCCGCCCTTAGACGTGTTTCAAAGGTTTTATCAAACGCACCCTCAACATCTCCATTAACGTTGCCTTCGAAATTAAACTGGTTAAATGTGCCATCTAGCAGCACAGCCCCGTTTCGGGACACGGTATAGTCACATCCAGCTCCAGTTGATTGCATGAGTAGTGATACATCAACATCTACATTTTTTTTCACGGCTGAGAACAGATCATTGTTGGATACTACAGACTCGCGGGACACAGGAAAATCTGACGGTCCAAATAAATCAAATATGTTTACGAGGAATGTATTCCACAGGGGGGCATCTGGGGTGTATGTATACCCACTGCTACCGTCTAATTTCAATAGTGGATCAGCTGTAACCGTATATTCCCCCAGTTGAACAGTCTCCGATAACTGCTGTTCTCCATTACCTAAGAATGTTATCGGAAACAAATAGTTAAACTCAAAACTCCTGTTAGAAGATTGGTTTACATTGGCTTCTTCCACACCGTTTGCGATTACTGTGGTGTCATATTCAGCAAACTTTTTCAGACTCATTATGTACCATCCTCAACAAGTATCTCTTTTGTATCCTCTATATAAACGAGCGTTCCTTCAGGAAGCGATGGAACATCACTTTTTGTCGGATAGCTCGGAACAACAACACCATCTGTGTGAAGCGAATCAGTGTTATGCTGTCCAGAACCGTGCTGTTCAGCGTGTGCTTGGTTCTGAAGGGCGGAAATGTCGTTATTGTTGTTATTAACTGCTGTGTCGAGCCCGCTCACCGACGACGCAGTGTCGGTTACTTCGCTATCGACGGCACTCACGGCTTCTGAATCAGCATATCGGCTGTGGGTATCTGACTCGGGCGCGTAGGTCGACGCATCTAGCTTATTACTTTGCAGTGAACTGATATCCGAGCTGTTCGAACTGACTGCTGTATCAAGCGCGCTAATTGTTGATGCAGCAGCGCTCACTTCTGCATCAATAGCTGCGACTGCTTCACTGTCGGTGTACTTTGCGTGTGTATCAGACTCAGGCTTGTATGCACTCTGATCGAGTTTGCCTGATTGTAGCGCGCTGATGTCAGTAGTATTCGTGCTCACCTGCGTATCGAGCGCACTGACGGTCGATGCCGTACTGGTGATTTCGCCATCAATGGCTGTGATTGCGTCTGATGCAGTGAACTCCTCGTGCGTATCAGCCTCAGGGGTGTATTCGCTCTGATCTAGCTTGCTGGATTGTAGTGCGCTAATATCCGAGACATTCGTGTTCACTTGTGCATCAAGATTACTCACTGAACTTGCAGCAGCACTGATTGCGCCATCAACAGCACTGACTGCTTCACCATCACCATACCGCGTGTGCGTATCAGACTCGGGGTCATACGCACTCTGATCCAGTTTGTTGGATTGGAGAGCCCCGATGTTCGAGACATTCGTCTGCACTTGTGTGTCCAAGTCACTAACCGATGAGGCAGCAGCACTGAGTACACTATCAACAGCACTGACGGCCTCGGTGTCGGTATAGCGCTCGTGTACGTCTGCGCTGAGTGTCACTGCATCACCGAGTGCAACAGAGCCACCACCAGTAAGGTCACCACCAGCAGTAACCGTCACAGACGCATTCACAAGCCCACCGTTGGGCACCGGATACGCGTGGTGGTCATCGACGGACACATCGGCTATCTGTCCGTGGGTATAGTCACCAGCTGCTGCTAAGACAGCGCCGGTTCGGCCGTGAACGCTCGTGACGGGCACGTCTGTGCCGAGCGTAATGCTATCGCCGAGTGCAACCGATCCCCCGCCGGTGATGTCACCGCTTGTTTGTATCGTAATATCACTTTGTTTTAATGCAGAAACAGGGATATTAGCATCAGGCCCAAGCAATGTTGTTCCATCTCCAGACTGTAACTCCCCTTCAACAATCAAATCCTCTTCGAATGTCGCTGTTTCGGAAACTGTTATTCCACCCAGAACAGATAGCGATTCAGCCTCTATATCCGGCGCTCGATTGTATTCACTGACCGTCCCTGCGTCACAATCAACTGTCGCAATCGATAATGCGCCAGCAGGAACATCTGACTGTGTCGCATAGTGTTCGATTGCAGCTATATTGGGTGACGTGTAGTCTGGAACAACAGCGAGTGTTACGGTTCCACCCGTTGGAATCGACACCGTTTGTTGATCCAGCTGCACCGCATAGCCGAGATTACGAACCTGTTTGTCTGTCCCAACAACGGTATCTGATGGAAGCCGAATGTAGCACGTGCCTGACGACAGCGTCGCTGTATTCGCATCCGTATCGACACTGACTGTCAGTCCCTCATCAACAAAGTCTGTTGCATTGGCATGCCCAGCAAGTAACGCAAAGAGCTCTGCTGCGTTCGCAGCTCCATCAACCGGGAATACTGTCGTACTCATAGCATCACGTAGTTATCGAACAAATGGCGCAAAGGTTAGTTCAGACTCGATCTGGAGGCTCTGTCCCGCTCCTGTTTGGCGGGGTTGGTCAGTAACCTGCCGATACAGCAACTGTCCGTCTGCATCGAACAGCCCGAGTTCGTAGATATCGGTTTCCGCAGGTACCGATAGCCCCCCAACAACGACAATTGCGACACGAATGGTTCCCTGCTGTGAAATCGGCGTCACAGAGACGGTACTGTGCGACGTCTGCTCGCGGTGAATTTCTGTATCCAGTGCTGTGTCAGTCTTTGTCACTGCACTGGTTCCGGTCCCGACAGCCACCGCAGCAATCGTATCGGCAACCGCTGCTGCCGTGGTGTCGAGCCCAGCATTTGTGAGCGTATACTCCATAGCGACAGTATCAGCTACACACCGAACGACTGAAATCCTGACAGTGCGCCAAGTGTTGACGAACCAAGTGACGCGCTTCCGAGCCCGGTCGTTTGTTGTGTGTCAATCGATGGGCGCGTAATGCCCGCCACAACAACGCTATCGCGAACAATCGGATCATTCCGGAGCACAACACCGGGCGGGAGTGTTTCATCAATAATCGCCGAGAGCTCTGCTGCAGCATCAATCGCGGTGTCTGTCTCGATGACAACAGCGATTTCAACCGCATCCGTATACTCGACGACAGTGATGTCTGCTTCGGGCACACCTGTGGCAGCGCTGACTGCAAACCGAATGTCTGCGATAGTTCCGCTCGCAGCAAAGCTGGGGACCACAGAGCGAAGATACGATCGGTACACATCGTCCGGACGCGCAGCGCGGTTCCCAAAGCGACCAAACTGTGTGCCAATCAAGTCAAGCCCCGCACTCGAGGCTGTCTGCACAGATTTGTTATCGAGAACCCGATCAAGCGTCGTGCCAACAGTACCGATGTCTGCCGTATACGCGCCGGCGTACCGCGCAACAATCGGGACAATATCGTATTCAACCGTCACCTCGCGCCCGACGTCAGGAATCGGGCCTGTAAATTGCACCGCATCGAGATCGCCGTCTCCGTTTGTATCAATTGCGCGCACTGCCTCACCAACTGGCAGTGATTGTTCGACACCATCAACAACGCCAGTAACGCTCCGAAGCTGTACAATCGGTGCCTTTGGAAGTGGGTCGGTTGTAACTGGGGCGCCACCATCCGTCTCAATCACAATGGTCTCACTGATGGTGATCGGTGTTGTCGGAATTGGATCCGGCAACCGGTCGCTGATTGTCCCGTCAAGATCAGTCATTATTCAACGTATGAATCAATGCGCGGGCCGGCCTCTGCAGGCCGGAACACAGTCGTATCATCACCCTGCAGGTCTGTATTAAAACTCCGCCGGGGGGTATACGACACAAACACGCGTGTGCCATCCGGTGGTGTCGTTCCACCAGCAAGCCAGCGCAGGCTGTCGGGCGCACCATCTCCGTCTGTATCAACGAGCGCGACGTCTGTCCCAACAGTATATGTCGTTCCGGTATCATCGACAACACTATCTAACGACCACGACCGATGCTGATACGAGACACTGACAACCGCACGCGGTGGCGCATACGCACTGCCGTCAAGTGACAGGGTTCCGACAGTTCCATCGCCAGTGTCATCGATCAGTGAGTACGCACTACTGGCAAGGTCTGTTGTCTCACCACCGTCTGTTATCGACACCGTTACCGAGTCCGTATCGACAGCTGTGAAATCAAGTGTATACGAATCAACCGCTTCGGTGACGACGTACGACTCGTCGGTGACACGCCCCACCGGGCCGTACACAAGCTCGTAGTCTTGCGTCCCACTCTGGTAGGTGTGTTGCTCACGCGTTACGCTCGTGAGTGTCGTATTGAGCGTTGGTCCGGAAATAATACTCGCGTTCGTCTCAAAGATACGTTGGAGAATGTTGCTCCGATACACTGACTCCCCAACGTCATATCCTGCGAGCTGGTCGTCAACCAACCCAGCGATCGCATCTGTATCAACCGGCGCATCAACAACGAGCGCAGCCGTCACGCCGAGTCGGACTGCCACCGGGCGCGCAAGGTTGTACTCAATACCCGGCGGTTTTGCCTCTTGGATGAGTTGCCGTAACTGTTCGTCATTACCACCGTCAACAACGACATCAACAAAGGGCGGATCTTGTTGGGTAAACTCATTCATCCCGACTGACGAAATGTTGTCGTCAGTGTTGTCGACGATGTAGTTGATAATCCCGCGCTCAGTCCCCCCATCCGAGCTACTGTAAAACGCGTTACGAATGTCGGCTCGCAGCGATTCGTTTGACTGTGCGTCCTCACCACCGCGCCCAGCCTCAATGTTACGGACGGATTGGATACCTGGCTGTGGCACCGGAATTTTTGTCAGCGTGTTGATGCCAACATTGTACTCC
>Ga0209917_1000231_pt1 | contig 23444 bp, 22 predicted proteins | sample SalPon2_C_H2O_MG_FD_185710 | JGI IMG/M metagenome (GOLD analysis project Ga0209917, IMG submission 185710) | Salt pond water microbial communities from South San Francisco under conditions of wetland restoration - Salt Pond MetaG R2_C_H2O_MG... | ecosystem: Environmental > Aquatic > Non-marine... | reverse complement strand
CGCGCCGGCCGCGCGGGCGATGGCCGTGGCGTCGCTTCCCTTCACGTTGCCGAACGCGAGGATGCCGGCGCGGGTGAGGTGGCTGGCGACGCGGTCGTCGATCTTCTTCGTACAGAAGAGGACGTCGACGCCGGCGTCTGCGAGCGCCGACGCGTAGCCGCGGAGCTCCGTCTCCTCGGCGTCGAGTGCGGCGTCTAACTGGTCGACGCTGGTGATCGAGTACTCGGTGTCGACCGACCCCTTGCGTACGTCGAGTTTTACGTCGACGACGGCGACGGTCGCGTCGGGGACGGAGCGGGGCATGGCGTCGGTCAGGGGGGCTTTGTCGACGACGACGCCCTCGATGAGTCGGGTCGCGCTCGAACTCGCGCCGGTGTGCGTAGTGATGTGGATGCTCTCGCGGTCGATGTCGCCGTCGTCGGTGACGTGCCGGACGGCCGCGACGACGCGGTCCGCGAGCGTCTCGGCGGAGACGTCGCCCGTCCCCTTCCCGGTCATGCTCGACTCGGCGACGCGGGTGAGCAGGTCGTCGTCGGGGTCCTGCTGGATGGTTACCTCGTCGATGGCGGCCAGCGCGATGCCGGCGGCCTCGTCGTACCCCTCGACGACGACCGTGGGGTGGAGGTCGGCATCGAGGAGGTCCTCCGCGCGTACGAGGAGTTCGCCCGCGAGGACGGCCGCCGTCGTGGTGCCGTCGCCGACGGATTCCTCCTGTGTCTCGGCGACTTCGACGATCATCTTCGCCGCCGGGTGTTCGATGTCCATCTCGCCGAGGATGGTCGCGCCGTCGTTCGTGACGACGACGGTCCCGGAGGCGTCGACGAGCATCTTGTCCATGCCGCGCGGCCCGAGCGTGGTTCGGACGGCGTTGGCGACGGCTTTCCCCGCGCGGATGTTGGAATCCTGAGCGTTTCGGCCCTGGGTCCGCTGCGTGTCCTCGGTGAGAATGTACAGCGGTTGCTGCATACGGGTACTCATGGTCACAGAAAGGGACGCTTGCAGTTCTATATATACGTTGCCGGAGCCGGGATAGCACGGACCACGGCGATCAGCGCCAGTCGTACAGCGCGACTGCGCGGTCGGAGCGGTCGGAGATGCCGTGGGGATTTCGTGCCGGCGAACGATCCCTGGCGCGGGCGACGAGGCCGTCGACGGCGCCGCGGACGGCACCGGTGACGACGGCCCGCCCGCTCGCGAACCACTCGGTCGGCGGCAGGTCGCCACGGAGCACCTCGCGGCCGGCGCCGAGGGCGTCGCGCAGGGCGCGCCGGGTCGTCCCCGTGGCCGCGGCGGGCCGGACGCCGTAATTTTTTACCAGGCGGTAGGCGAGGGCCCGGAACTCCACGCCGCGGTCGCCCGTCGTGACGCCGCCATCGGCGGAGTACTCCTGCTGGACGCACATGGTGGGGCGCCACGCCACGCCGTAGTCGAGGCCGGCGAGGCGGTGGGCGGCGTCCTGGTCGCCGCCGGTCTCCAGATACTCGTCGAACCCGTCGAGTGCGTCGAGGACGGGGCGTCTGAAGGCGGCGTTGCCCTCGTTGAAGTAAGTCACTTCGCGGGAGCCGATCCGTCGGGTTTCGGACTCCTCGGTCGTCATGCCGCCGTCGAGCGTCCGGTGGGTCGGGCCGGTGACGACCGGTGCCTCGTCGAGGCCGTCTTCGAGCCCGGCGACCCACGAGGGTTCGACCACGAAGTCGTGGCGGAGGATCGCCACCACCTCCCCGGTCGCGGCTTCGAGGCCGGCGTTTCGGGCGACGTTCTCGGTCCGGGTCGACACTTCGACCAGCACAGCCACGTCGTCTCGGTCGCGAATCATCCCGGTAGTGCCGTCCGTCGACGGCCCGTTGACGACGATTACCTCGGCGTCCGGGACGTGGGCCGTCAGGGCATCGAGCCCCGTGGCGAGTTGGTCCCGGCCGTTGAGGGTTGGTACCACTACCGAGAGGTCCATATCCGACCACACCGACTCGGCGACCATAACGGTTCGCACTGCCGGCCCTACACGTGTGCGTTCCAGTAGGAGACAGAGGCGACCCGGTCGCCGACGGGCGTGTCGCCGATGGCGGTGTCGGCGCTCCGGAACGCCCCGGCCAGCCGGTTCGGTATCTTCCGGTAGAAGCCGTACGGGAGGACGAAGTCGTGACTCGCGTCCGTGAGCGTCAGGCCCGCCCCGTCGATGAGGCGTTTCACCTCGTCGTGACCGTACAGCCGCGACCCCATCGGGAGCAGCCAGTTGTAGAGGACGCGCGTGCTCCGGTCGTTGAACGTGTCGAAAAACACCTGCTCCTTCGAGACCCGGCACATCTCCGCGAGGAACTTCGCCGGCGTGTCGGCGAGGTGGAAAAACCGCATCGCGAAGACGGTGTCGAAGTGGTCGTCCGGGAACGGGAGGCGGGCGGCGTCGCCGCGGATGAACTCGATACGGTCGGCCACGCCCGCCGCACGGGCCTTCTTTCGACCCTCAGCCATCATCGCCGAGGAGATGTCGAGGCCGACGATGTCGGCTCCGCGCTCGGCCAGCATGGCGGTAAACCGTCCCGTCCCACAGGCGATTTCGAGCACGTTCCGCCCGTCGAGGGGATTCAACGCGTCGAGGACGGCCCGCTTTTCCCGACGGTCGATGAGTCGCCCACCACGCGAAAACCGCTTGACGTCGTACTCCTGGGCGACTTCGTCCGTCTGGTACCACTCCTCTCCTTTCACGCTACGCGTCTCTCTGCCCGAAGATTAAAACCGTACTGGATGTGTCGTCACACGTGCCCGCCCGTCGTCCCGCGGCTGACGTACCATCGCCCGCCTCATTTTACAATTAACCACATATAAGGTGTTTCGTGTGTTTGCACTAATATAGAGATAACCTTTACCACTACTGACTCGGACGAGAGGGTATGAGCACCACAGCGGCTGATTCCGTCGGCGACGATCGACTCACGACTACCGAATACCGAGAGCGACTGCGCGAACTGCCCCCGAGTGCGAAGCTCGTCGCCAAGGTGCTCGAAGGTGACTCGCCGCTCTCGCAGGGTCAACTCGCCGAGGAGTCGTTGCTCCCGGACCGGACGGTCCGCTACGCGCTGAACCGTCTGGAAGAGTCCGACATCGTCGACTCCCGGTACAGCTTCAAGGACGCGCGAAAGCAGGTCTACTTCCTCCGTACCTGAACGGCTCGCTGTGACCATTGTCCAGTGATTCGCCGGACCGTCGATACGACCGATACCACCAGCGGTAGCCATCACCGTTTCTCGTCACGCGAGCCAGCACACCACGGACAGAAGGAGAGTTCGGGGTCGTACTCCCGGCCACACGACGGACACGCGACGGTCCGCTCGGCGTCGGGGGCCGGCCCGCCTCGGCCGACGCCACTCGTCGCCGACCGGCGGGCAACGTAGTACGTATCGACCGTGTTCAGCGTGAGCAACAGGATGATCGGCCCCGTCACGCGAAGCGGAAGCGTCGACAGCGTCGCCGTCTCGGGGTCGGCAAACGAGGCGATCAACATGAGTCCGGCCCCGAGCACGAGCGAGAACCACACGAACGCGCGCCCCCACTCCCGAAGGTAGGCGTGCCCCGCACCCGCGACGCCAATCACCGCGCCGACGACGCTCACGGCTACGGCGACGACCACCCGCCGCTCCCTGTCACCCATCGTAGCACCGATGAACGCGCCACGCGCTTATACCCTCTGCCGACCCGTGCGGACTACTGCACGTCGTACCGGTGAGTCGCCGACCCGCCGTATCGACCCACGGTCACACCGATCCGTCTCACCGACCGCGAAGGCGGTCGACCAGATCCGCGAGCGTCGCCAGGTCGTACTGGCCCGGCGCGGTCGCCTCGGCCGGATCGACCGGCGCGTAGCCGATTTTCGACCCGTAGAGCGGGGCGACCGCCCGGGTGTGTCGGCCGGCTTCGCCCATCGCCATCGTCGCCACCCGGTCCCCGCGTTCGGTCGCCGCGTGCGTCGCCGACAGTAGCCGTAACGCGTCGCCCGGTTCCGTCGCCGTCACCGCCGCCTTCCCCACGTCGCCGTGGTCGGCGGCCGTCGCGAGCATCTCGTCGAGTCGCGCCGTCGAGGGCGTCGACTCGAAGTCGTGGAGCGACGCGATGACGGCGGCGCCGTTCGCCCGCGCCGACGCCGCGGCCCGCTCCCCCGGGCCGTCGCGCAGGCTCGCCAGTTCGACGTCCACCGCGCCGACGGCGTCGTGGGCGCTCGCCGCCTCCAGCGCCGCCAGCCGCTCCGACTCGGGCGCGTCGGCCTCGCCGCCCTCCGCCGGATCGCGGTTCGTGGCGATGATCGGCAACGTGCCGTCGTAGTCGTCGAGCGCGGCGAGCGGGTCGGCCGCGAGATCCATCCGAAACTCGACGGCGTCGGCGGCCTCGCGCGCCGCCGGCTCGTCGCCGAGGTCGGCCGTCGCCGCCGCGAGGACCAGCGAGTCGAAGTCCATGCTCATTCCTCGGGTGGGAGCGGGTTAAGCGCGTCCCCGTCCGCCGGCCGGTGATCCAAGACGTACCGTCGGCCACGCTCGGTCGAGCGCTCCGCCACCGTCTCGACGGCGTACGGACGGATGCGACGCTCGCGTTTCGTCACCACCCGGAAGTCGAAGTGTTCGGCCTCGTAGCCGCTGTCGCGGTCGGTCATGGCCGCGCGGTGACGGTCGAGGCGGTCGGCCACTCGGCGCCGCGACCGCGCTGGCAGGTCGTCGAGTCGGTCGTCGAGCGCGTCGAACAGGTCGCCGTCGAGGTCGTAGCCCACCGAGTTCCGGGCGGCGTGCATCGCGGCGAGAGCCGTCGTCCCCGTGCCCGCGAACGGGTCGAGGACCCGATCGCCCCGAACGGAGAACATCCGAATCAGGCGCAGGGGGATCTCCAGCGGAAACGCCGCGGACCGGTCGCGGCGCCCGGCCGCGCCGCCGCCGAGCGCCTGCTCCTCGCCCCGAAGCTCCCAGAGGTCGGAGAACCAGCGGTTGCGCTCCTCCCAGAAGAAGGCGCTCTCGTACCGGCTGTCGTCGCCCGACGGGAGGGAGCGCGGGCCGCCCTTCCGGAAGAGGAGGACGTACTCGTGTTCGAGCGTGACGTAGGCGTTCGGCGGGAGCGTGCCCGACCCCATGAACTTCGTGTGGCTGTTGGTCGGCTTCCGCCAGAGCACGTCCGGCAGCGGCGTCAGCCCCCGCGAGCGAAGGGCGTCGACGATTCTGGCGTGGTTGGGGTACTGCTGGAACTCGCCGCCGACCGAGCGGGTGGCGTCGCCGACGTTGACACAGACGACGCCGCCGGGGGCGAGGGCGCGAACCACGTCGTCCCACACGGCGTCGAGTTGGGCGTGCATCAGCTCGAAGGCGGCGTCGCCGTCGCCGGCGTCGAGGGCCGCGCGCACGTCCGGGTCGCGGGCCGCAAAGAGGTCGTCCCAGAGGTCGATCATCGGGTACGGCGGCGAGGTGACGACGAGTTCGACCGATTCGTCCGCGACGGCGTCCATCGCCGCCGCGTCGCCGACGTGGAGGACGTGCTCCGTTCGCATTGCCCCACCCTCCCCGCCGGTAACGGGTATTGGTGTCGGTTCCGGCGATCCACCGGACGCTGACGGCAATCCCTATTGTCCGCCCGTCCCCGAGGGCAACCATGGCCCCACCGGACCGCATCGTCTCCCTCGCCCCGGCGGCCACCGCGACGATCCGTGAACTCGGCGTCGCGGACCGCCTGGTCGGGATCACGACCCACTGCCGTGCCGAACTCGACGCCGCACCGACCGTCCTCGGCGGGTGGCTGAACCCGGATCTGGACGAATTGGCGGCGCTCGACCCCGACCTCGTCTGTACGAGCGACGCCCTCCAGACGGAGGTTCGGGACGCGCTCCGTGACCGCGGCGTCCGCGTCTACCACATGGACGCCCGGACGCTCCCCGAGGTGATCGAGGGATTCGCCGCCCTCGGCGACGCCGTGGGCCGGGGGGCCGCGGGCGAGCGGTTGGCCGCCCGGAGCCGAGAACGGCTCGACCGAATCCGCGCCCGGGCGACCGGGGCGCGGCCGACCGTCTACTGCGAGGAGTGGGGCGACCCGCCGATGGCCGCCGGCAACTGGGTGCCCGAAATCGTCGCCGCCGCGGGCGGGCACCACCCGTTCGTCGACCCCGGCGATCGGTCACGGGCCGTCGCGCGCGAAGCCGTCGAGGCGGCCGACCCGGACCACGTCGTCCTCCACCACTGCGGCCACGGGGCGCGCACCGACCCCGCGACGTTCACCGACCGCGGGTGGGCCGTAGACGCCGAGGTCCACGTCGTCGACGACGCCCTCCTGAACCAGCCGAGTCCGAACCTGATCGACGGCGCCGAACGGCTGGCTGGACTGTTCTGACGCCCCGACTGCAGTACGTCCAACGGCGCTATCTCAGCCAACGGTGGGGTCGGGCGTCGATACCGACTGCGCGCTCCGTCTGAACAGGATAGCCAGCGCAATCGTGGCGCCGGGAAACGTGATCGCCCACGCCGAAGCGACCCATATCAACGGGTGGTAGTATATCTGGAGCGCGAGAAAGGGGAGGAGGACGCCATTCGCGAGCAGGAACCACCGAACGGTCCGTTCGATCCCCGAACCGGTGAACGCGAACGCGGCGAACAGGGTGGCGAGGCTCAGGAAACTGTAGCCGAGGAGATCAACCGAGTAGAGAAACGAGTCGAAGGGAACGAACAGGAACGGCTGGAGTCGAACGCTGTCGGTCGTCCCGTCGAGGAGGTGCGGGACGACGAACGTGAGTTGAACGTAGTAGTTGATGCTGATCAGCACCGCGTAGATCACCGTGAAAACGAGCCCGAGGTGGCTCCAGATCTTTCGCTCCGCAGGCACGTAGTAGTGAACGCTGACCATCAGAATCGTAAACGCCGTGCCGAGGAACAGCGACGGGGTGAGCAACACGACGAGGCCGAACGGCGTGCTCACACTTTCCGGGCCACCCGCCGAGCCCAACAACCCGAGCCACTCGGCCACCTGTGCGACGACGTAGCTGACGCTGAACAGCGTCGCGAAGAGTGCCGACCGGAATCCAAGTCGACTGACTGCCGGTGACGTGGGGTTCGTCATAGTGACGAATACGCCGGAACTGCCGATAAGCGTGCGCGTGGAGTCGAATCCGGGTCACGGACACGATCCGAGGACGCCGACGGGAGCGCCTACTCCACGTCCGGGTCGGGGTCCGGTTTCGCGTCCGTCCCCGCCCCCGTCGTCTCGTCCACCGCGCTCGTCAGCGAGACGTTGAGCGCGAGCATGGAGACGACGCCGCCGGCGACGGTGACGAGGTTCTTCACCGCGTGATCCAGCACCGCGGCGCCGAAGGCGGTGGCGCCGGTGACGGGCGTCAGCCCCGCGACGAGGAGGGTGAATGCCGCCTCGTAGAGGCCGATACCGCCGGGTGAGAGCGGGAGCACTTTCGCGAGGTTGCCGACGCTGACGGCGAAAAAGCCGATGGCGACGAGCGTCGTCGTCGCGAGCGGGACGTCGAACGCCGCGAGGACGAGGACGGCGGTCACCACGTCCAGCGCCCAGATGGCGAGGCTGCTGACGCCAACGCGGGCGAACGCGCCCCGGTCGGCCGCCACCGTCTGCACGTCGGCGACGAACCGTTCCAGAATCCCCGCCACGTAGTCGGCGTAGGAGTCCGAACTCACGCCGGTGACGACCCGCCGGACCAAATTGCCGTCGCGGCGCGCGCTGACGACGATGGCCGCGACGGCGAGAAGCGCCGCGGCGGCGACGCCGGCCGCGACGGTGAGCGCGACCCGCGCGCTCCGCGGGTCGATGCCGGGGACGCCGGACGAGACGGCGGTGACGATCCGACCGCTCGCGCCCGTGAGGACGAAGCCGATCAAGACGGTGCCGCCGAGGGCGGTGATCGTCAGCAGGTCGAAGACGCGCTCCACCGCGAGCGACGCGAAGCCGGTCGGATACGGAATCCCGCGCCGTGCCTTCACGACGTAGGCGCGCACCCCGTCGCCGAGTCTCGCGGGGAAGACGAGGTTCCCCGTCTGACTGATGAAGACGGCGCCGGTGAGAAAGCCGAGTCGTTCGTGATAGCCGAGTTCGCCGAGGATGTCGCGGTAGCGAGCGCCACGGAGCGGCCACGACAGGAGGTAGACGGCGCCCGCGAGGGCGACGAGTCGCAGATCCGCACCCTCCAACTCCTCGAGGACCGCCTGCGGATCGAGATACAGCGTCATCAGCGCGAGGGCGACGAGGGTCAGGAGCGCGCCGGCGCCGACGCTCACCCGCCGGGTGATCCGGGGGCTGACCGAGAGCTGCCACCACAGCCGGAGGATCTGACTCCCCATGCCGAACACGTCGCGCACGAGGTCGACTTTCGTATCGCCTTTCGGCTCCCACTCGACGGGGAACTCGGCGACGGTCAACCCCGCACGCTGGGCGCGGACGAGGAGTTCGGTGTCCCAGAACCAGTGTTCGTCCGCCACGTCCGCGTGCAGGCGCTCGAACGCCTCGCGGCTCAGCGCCTTGAACCCGCACTGGTGATCCCGGAGGGACGAGCGGAGGAAGAGTCGCACGAGCCCGTTGTACACCCGCGAGGGGACGCCGCGTTTGGGTGGGCGGTCCGCGACGTGTTCGGGCATCCAGCGCGACCCGGTGGCCACGTCGGCGTCGCCGGAGCGCACCCGCTCGACCAGTTCCTCCAGGTGGCGCATGTCCGTCGCGAGGTCGGTGTCGAAGTAGACGAGGGTGTCGCCCGCGGCGGCCGCGAACGCGTGTTCCAGCGCCCCGCCGCGGCCGAGGCGGTCGTCACTGTGGAAGTGGCGCACCCGGTCGTCCTCGGCAGCCATCCGGTCCGCGATTGCCGGCGTCCGGTCGTCACAGCCGTCCTCCGCGACGAGCACCTCGAAGGAGCCGTCGGGGAGGAAGTCGGCGAGGGTGGCGAGCGTCGTCCGAACCGTCCGCTCGATGGAGTCTTCCTCGTTGTAGGCGGGGAGGACGACGCTCACGTCGACGCCGGAATCCATTTGCCGAGGATGGTCGGGCCGCGTTCAAGAACTTTCTGTCTGCGGTCCCCGCCGTTTTTCCCGTCTTCGACACGAGATACCCCATGACCGCCTTCGACTCGACGGCCGTGAGCGTCGTCGCGCTGATCGGCCTGCTGGCGGCGAGTGCCTTCTTCTCCAGCACCGAAATCGCCGTCTTCTCGCTGTCCCGGGAGTGGCTGGACGAACGCGTCGCCGCGTCGGACCACCGGGCGTCGATGCTGGCCGAACTCCGGGACGACCCCCACCGACTCCTCGTGACGCTGCTCGTCGGCAACAACGTCGTCAACGTCGCCATCTCCAGCATCTTGGCTGTCCTCCTCGCGGACCGGTTCTCCGGGGGCGTCGCCGTCGCGCTGACGACTGTCGTCGCGGGGAGTGTCGTCCTCGTCTTCGGCGAAATCCTGCCGAAAGCGTACGGCTTGGGCCACGCCGAGGAGTGGGCGCTCACGACGGCGCGGCCGGTGTGGGTCGTCGAGCGCCTCCTCCTCCCCATCGTCGTCGTCTTCGACTTCGTGACGCGCCGCGCGGGGGCGATGATGGGCGCCGACCCGGATATCGAGGAGCCGTACACGGACACGGACCCGACGCGTGCGGGGGGCAACCGGGGCGAAGGAGCGAAGTGAGCGGCCCGCCAACGGCGAGCCGTGAAAGAGTTCGAGCGCAAGCAGCTCCTCGAACGCGTCAACCGCGAGGGGGCGACGGTGGGCGCGGACATTCCCGAGCGCCTCACGGTGCAGGGCGAGGAGGTGGACCTCCAGCAGTTCGTCTTCGAGATCAAACGCCGGGACACGGTGCCCGCCGGCGAGCGTGAGCGGGTCGAGAAGGCGAAGAAGAACCTGCGGCGCGAACGGCTCCAGCGTCTCCAGCGCATCGAGGACGACGAGGTGAGCTACGAGACCGGCGAGCAGTTGGTGGAGAGCATCATCGGCATCGACCGCGCGCTCAACGCCCTCGAACAACTCGGGCCCGCGAACCTCGAACGCGAGGCGCAAGCGCAGGAAGCGGCCGACCGCAAGCGCTGGATGTCCTTCCTGAAGAAGGCGCTCGGGCACAAGGACACCAGCCACAACACGCGAGGGCGGCTGTGAGCCGCAACGCCGAAGTCGCCGCCCGGTTCGAGGAGATGGCCGACCTCCTCGAAGCGCAGGACGTGGAGTACAAGCCCCGGAGCTACCGCCGTGCCGCCGAGAACGTCCGCGACTGCCCCACCGCAATCGAGGCACTGGTCGACGAGGGGAAAGACGCCGTCATGGACATCGACGGCGTGGGCGACGCCCTCGCGGACAAGATCATCGAGTACGTCGAGACGGGTGGGATCGAGGAACTGGAGACGCTCAGCGACCAACTGCCGGTCGACATGGCGGCGCTCACGAGCGTCGAAGGCGTGGGACCGAAGACGGTCGGGGCGCTCTACGAGGCACTCGGCATCAGTACGCTCGACGAACTCGAAGCCGCCGCGCGCGACGGGGAGATTCGGGAGGTGTCCGGCTTCGGCGAGAAGACGGAAGCGAACATCCTGGAGAACATCCCGTTCGCCCGGCAGGCACAGGAACGGGAACTGCTGGGCGACGCGCGTCCCCTCGCCGAGGAGCTACTCGACGACCTCCGGGCGGCCGATCCAATCGAGCGGGCCGACGTCGCGGGGTCGCTCCGGCGGTGGCGCGAGACCATCGGCGACGTGGACGTCCTCGTCGCGAGTACGGACGGGGAGGCGGCGGTCGACGCTTTTCTCGACTGGAATCCGGACGCGGAGGTGATCGAGTCGGGAACGACGAAAGCGAGCGTCCGCGCCCGCGGCATGCGGATCGACTTCCGGGTCGTCGTCCCCGCGGAGTTCGGATCGGCGCTCCAGTATTTCACCGGGAGCAAGGATCACAACGTGCACCTGCGCAACCTCGCCATCGACCGCGACCTGAAGATGAACGAGTACGGGATGTTCGATATCGCCGACGTGGACGGCAAGGGTGACGGTCAGCGCGCCGGCCGTCGGGTCGGCGGCGAGACGGAGGCGGAGATGTACGGCGCCCTCGACCTGCCCGTGATCCAGCCGGAACTCCGCGAGGATCGGGGTGAAATCGAGGCCGCACGGGCGGGCGAGTTGCCCGACCTAGTGGTCGAGGCGGACGTGGGCGGCGACCTCCACACCCACACCGAGTGGTCGGACGGCGGGGAGTCGATCGAGACGATGGTCGAGGCGGCCGAGGAGCGCGGCGACGGCTACCTCTGCATCACCGACCACGCCACCGGACCGGGGATGGTCGGCGGCGTCGGCCTCGACGACGACGAGTTGCGCGAGCAGATGGACGCGGTGGCCGAGGCCGCCGCGGACGCGGATATCGAGGTCCTCCACGGCGTCGAGGCGAACGTCGACGCGGACGGCGGGCTCTCCGTCGGCGACGGCGTCCTCGCCGACTTAGATATCGTGATCGCCTCGCCACACAGCGACCTCGGGATGGACCGGGAGGCGGCGACCGAACGCCTCGTGCAGGCGATCGACCATCCGGAGACGGACGTGCTTGGGCACCCGACCGGCCGCCTCATCAACGATCGGCCGGGGTTCACGCTCGACGTGGACCGCCTCGCGGCGGCCGCGACCGACGCCGGAGTCGCACTGGAGATCAACGCCAACCCGCACCGCCTCGACCTGAACGACGAGGCGATTCGGACGGCCGTCGACGCGGGCGCGTTGGTCGCGATCGACACCGACGCCCATGGGATCGGGGAACTGGACTTCCGGCGCTACGGCGTTCACACGGCGCGGCGCGGGTGGGCCGAGGCGGACGACGTGTTGAACGCCCGGTCGGCCGCGGACCTCCGGTCGTGGCTGGAGTAGCGGTGCTATGACCGAGCGGTTCCTCTGTGACGCGATGCTCGGCAAACTGGCCCGCTACCTGCGGATGTGTGGCTACGATACGGCGTACACGCTCGACCGAGGGGTCGAGACGGACGGCGCGATCAGCGACCTGGCGGGCCGTGAGGACCGGACGCTCCTCACCCGCGACGCCGACCTTGCCGCACGGACGGCGGGCGCCATCCTGCTCGCGGAACGGGATATCGAGGACCAACTCCGCGAACTCCGGGACGCGGGCGTGTCGCTCTCCCTACCCGAGACGCCGACGCGGTGTGGGCGGTGTAACGGGGCGCTCGCGCGGGTCGACGGCGTCGAGCCGACGCCCGACGACGCACCGGACCCCGCTGAGACCCCTCTCTGGCAGTGTACGGAGTGTGGAGGGTACTTCTGGAAGGGGAGTCACTGGGACGACGTGCGGCGACGGCTGCCTTAGCGCCCGTTCCAGTCCTCGCAGGCGTCCATATCGGCCATGACGCCGTCGTGGAAGCCGCAGTAGGGCTGGATACCGCGCTCGGTGCGGACGTACTCGAAGTGCTCGCAGTTGCCGCAGTAGCGGTCGGCGGCGTCGGTGCTCGCACCGGTCACGTCGGAGGACTGCCAGACTTCGCTGCCCCCACTCGACGCGGTGGCCGTGCCGCCACCGCCGGACGAGCCACCACCGCCGCCGGCCGTGGGCGATGACGACGAGGAGACGGAGGCCACCTCGTGGATGTCGTCGTCGTCGCTCCCGCCGTCGCTCACCTGCGCGCCGACCGTCGCGGTCGGGGTGGAACTGCTCCCGCCGAGGCCGACGCCACCTCGGGGTTTCGAGCGGTCGACTTCGATCACCTTCGTCTCGCCCTGTCGGGTCACTTCCATCGTGACGGTGCCGCCGGGGTCGTTCCGGGTTTTGAAGTTGGCGATGCCGACGAACAGACACCAGAAGGTAGTGAGCGCGCCGAGGAAGTAGACGCCGACGGTGGGCAGGGTTAGATCCACCATGCCGGGCGCACAGTTGGCGCCGGACCACCGGCAGGGGTAGGCGTAGGCGAAGAGCGTGACGCCGAGAACGGCGACGCTGGCGCCGATGCCCGCGGCGGCGCGAGTGGAACGCTCAGCCGGCAGGACGGCCGAGATGCCGAGGAAGACGGCCGGCACGCCGAGACCGGCGAGGATGCCGCCGTACTCGCGAACCTCGAACAGGGTGGTCCCACCGCCCATCAGTACGTCGGTCGTGGCGACGACGATGCCCGCGACGACGAGGACGATACCGACGACGAACAGACTCGCCCCCGCGTAAATCTGCCGGAGGCTGGGCCCGCTCCGATCGTCCCCGTGGTAGACCTCCCCGAGACTGGTCATACGCTGGCTACAGCCGCCTCACACAAAACCCTACGTCAGACGGGCGTGTGACGGCGGTTCCAACCGGACTGGACCGTTCAGTGTGAAGGTTCTTATCGCTGGTGTGTGAGTCGGTCATATGGGGATAGTTGGCAGGAGACGACGAGTGGGTCGGGACGGGGCGAAGCCGAGGGCAGTCCGGTGAGGGTCAGCGTCCGGACGGCGCAAGTGACGCTGGCGGTCACCTTCGTTATCATCTCACAAGTAGCGATAGCGGGAACGGCGGCAGCCGCCCCCGACCCCGTGGATCAGGGGACGGTTACCCCCGGCGCGACGGCGGCCGACAGTGACGCGGGGAGGGGGGCCGACGTGGGGGATGCGGCGACGTCGGACGGACCGAATACATCCCGCGTGCAGGCCACGGGCGGGGTGGAGGCGGGCGCCGGCGACGTCCGGTTCGTCGACCCCGACCGGACGGGAACGACCGAACTCACCGTCCAGCAGAGCTACGAAGTCGAGTTCTGGACGGGGACGGTGACGCCGACGCCGGGGCTCGATCCGGCAGTGGCGAACGCCGAAGGGTCCCGCGTCTGGGTCCTCGTACAGTTCTACGGATCGCCGACGGCGTCGACGCTCGACGCGCTGGCAGCGGACGGCTACCGTGACATCGGACGACTGAGCCGGACCACCCGCTACGCGGGGATTCCGACGAGCGAGGCCCGGGCCATCGCGGACCGCGACGACGTGCGAGCGGTGACGCGGGTCCGCCCCGCGTGGAAGTGGCGGCCGTCGTTCCGTGAGCGGGTCGATGCGATGGGCGCAGAGGAGACGGAGTCGGTCGCCGTGCAGACGTTTACGGCCCTGTCCGACGCGGAGGCCGATCGGCTAGAACTGGCGGTCGTCGACACGACCGACGCCGGCACGACGACCTACTACGGTCGGCTGTCCGCGTCGGCGATCCGATCGCTGCGGGCGGACGGGCGCGTCATGTGGCTCGCGGAGCGCACCCGCCCGTCCCTCGACGTGTCCGAGGGGCGTCGTCTCGTCGGCGCCCACATGGCCGAGCGGCCCGGTCCCGGGAGTCGGAGCGGCTACACCGGACAGGGCGTCAAGGTCGGCGTCCTCGACAGTGGCATCGCCCACGGGCACGATCACTTCGACTCGATTCGAATCGTCGATTCGAAGGACTGGTACGATGGCGACTTCGACCCGGAGGCACACGGAAGCTGTTCACACGGCACGCACGTCGCCGGGACCATCGCGGGTGAGGGAACCGACCCGAGTCGGAACGTCACGATTCGCGGCGTCGCCCCGAACGCGACGGTCGTGCCCTCGAACGTCTTCAAGCCCGATTCGAACGGCGACGGGAGTTGTGACTGGGTGAAAAAGCCCGTCGGGCTCAAGAAGATGTTCAACAAGATCGACAACGAGAACGTCGACGTCATCTCGAACAGTTGGGGCGACGACACCGACGGGAACTACGACATCCGGGCGAGCTGGGTCGACACCTGGGCCGTCAACAACCCCGACGTCCTGCTCGTCACGTCGAACGGGAACGCGGGCGAGACGAGCCACGTCGGAACGCCCGCGGTGGCCAAGAACGTCCTCGCCGTCGGGGCGCTCGGCGACGGCTCGCGGAAGCGTGGGGGGAACGTCACGGACGGCTCGATCGGACTGACGAACCGTGACTCCTACCTCAACGACCTGCAGCCGGCCACGGACACGGCCGAGGGGTCGGGTCGGAAGAAACCCGAACTGTACGCCCCCGGCGAGTCGATCACCGGCCCGGTCGTGGGCGGAACGTACGAGGACTGGAACGGCACGAGCATGGCCGCCCCCCACGTCTCCGGCGTCGCCGCACTGGTGAAAGAGAAATACCCGAACATGGGCGCAAACCAGCTTCGGGCGGAGCTGATCGGCACGGCGGTCGCCCCCCGCTACGACGGCTACGGCGTCGTCAACGCCAACGACGCGCTGTTCGAGAACGCGTACGAGGGGCGACACACCCACATGTCGGGGTCGCTCAGCAAGGTGCGGGCGCCGGCGCTGACGAAAGGGGCGAAGAAGCGACAGAAACGGGTCGAGACCGACGAGAAATCGTTCACAATCACGGAGGACACGGAGCGGCTGGTGGTCACGCTCTCGTGGCTCGACCCCGGTAATCTCGTCGCCAGCAAGTCGAATCGGCTGGCGAACGACCTCGATCTGGTGGTGTCCGGCCCCGGCGTCAGCCGGACGGTGACGACCGACAGCAACGTGAAACAGGTGGTGATCGACGACCCGCGCAAGGGGACGTGGACGCTGAACGTTCGCGCGCGACACGTCACGGCGGCCACCAGTCAGGAGTACGACCTCGTCTACCGGACGATCACCGAGGAACCGACACTCGACGTGACGAACTCGCGGACGATTAAAATCGAACCGTACGAGTCCCGAACGAAGCGGTTCGCGTTCAACGTCACCGGAACGGGCGCGCCCGTCTCCGGCATCGCCATCGACGCCGAGACCAACGGCATGATCACGGCGTGTGACGGCTGGCAGGAGAACCGTATCGCCGGCATCCTCAGCGAGGGCCACACCGACAGCCAGGAAGTCTGTGTCGAGGCGACGAACGTTCCGAACCGGGAACGGACGGCAAGCGTCGAGTTCACCGTCATCACGAGCAACGCCGCCCGCATCGACGGGACGCGGACGCGGAACGTGACGCGGACGGTGACGTTCGAAATCGGGTCGGGGCCGGATGCGGACCGGTTCGACGGCATCGGGGGCCCCGGGGACAACGACGACCGGAACGATCCGGCCGACATCGCCACCGGGAACTACGACTGGGAGCACAGCCACCTGCGCTGTGTCGCAGGCGGCCGATTCAGCGCCGGGAAGGAACCGGGAGATGACTGTAGCGGCATCCTCACTGACGGGGGCGAGGCCGCCGCCACCGAGTACTGGCAACTGAACGAGACCGAACTCAGCCTCCACGACCGAAGCGACGTGGACACCTTCAGCATGCGGGTGCCGTTCCCCGACGACGGCGTCCTCGCCGCCCCCGCCTACGAGTGTGGCTCACAGCAGATCACCGCCGGGGGGTCGACCTACGAAGTGGAGACGACGGGACGCCTCGTCGTCGAAGTCGTCCCGGCGAACAACTCGCTCGGCGACCCGCCGGTCCGGGTCGACGCCGCGACGACACCGATTCGGGTCTATGCCGTGGACGGCACTCCGGTGACGCGTGGACGAACCGAGTCACCGTACGGCGACCGACTGGAACGAACCATCCCCTGTCCGCTGACGACCAACCACAGCCAGTGGTACACGGTCGAGTTCGGCAACGGATCGGTTCCCAACGTCGGAACCTACAGGATCGAAGTTGACTACGTCATCGATATCACGCGCCCGAAGAAAGTCGAGACGATCCGGCGGCGGATGGGCATCGAACACGAAGCCGGTGCCCGCGCGGCGCGCGAGGCCACCATCTACAGCGATCTGCATCTCGGACCGGGCTACGCCAACCGCCTCGGCGACGAGTTCCGGTGTCCCGGGACGTACAACTGCGGCGGGCCGACACCGCAGTGGATGCGCCTCGTCGACGACGAGCGGGTGCTGGTTCACGTCCGGAACGCCCGGGGAGCGGTCTCCGACCGCTATCTGCTCGTAACGAGCGAGGGGCAGGTCACGAGCGCCCGGGCAGTCTCCGACGCGACGACCGTCGATCACTCGGTCGACGTCTACACCGACGTGACGACGGTCCGGTGGATCGTCCAGTCCGACGACAAGATGCAGGCGATCGGGTCGGGCTACGAGAACGGCCAGGTTCGGATCGAAGGCAACGGCCCGGTCAACGGGCTGAAGTTCGGCGCGCTGAAGCTCGGCGCCGACGTGCTCTCGGTCGCGAGGGACGTTGGCCGGACGGTGGGACGGGTCCTGCCGTAGCGTCGGTCAGTCCGCGTCCCCGGCGTCGGGAACGCACCGGCAGCGAGGACGCTGAGGACGACTGGACCCGGATGTGCGCACCCGTTCGAGCGCTGGACCGGCCGAGTCGCGCGGTCCGAAGGGGTTAACTCGCGGGGGACAGTACCGCGAGCCATGAGCGACGATACGGACGAGGAGGAAGCGCCGGCGGTCGAACTCGGCGAGGCCGAACCGGTCGAGGGCGCGCCGCTCGCACGGGTGGCCTCGCGGCTCACCTGGCCCCAGGAAGCGAGCAGGGTGCGTGAGAAGGAGGGCGACGCGACGGTGCGGACGCCCGACGGACCCCGAACCCTCGATTCGATCCTCGACGCCGTCGACGAGACGTACTTCGATACCCGACAGACGTTCCTGTCGGCCGTCCGGTCGGAGGTCGGGACCGGCCCGATCCCCTCCGCCGAGGAGTGAGCACGCCTCCTCGCCGCCGGCGGCGGGGGGGCTATCCTGATAGCCGACAATCCCTAGACGATGCGCACACCCCACCTCTCCTGGGTGCAAACGTCCCTGCTCGCCGGACTCTGTCTCGCCGTACTCTGGTCGCTCTGGAGCGTCCCGCCCACCAGCCTCGACGCCCGAATCGTCCGCGACGTGGTCCTGTTCGTCGTCCTGCCCGGTTCGCTCGCGCTCTCGCGGGGTCGTGACCTCGGCTGGCGGGTGGATCGACGCGCCCTCCGCAACACCCTCCTGCTCGCCTGCTTCGTCGTCCCGTTTTACGTCGTGGGGTCGTCGCTACCGACGATCCGGACGTACTACCCGATGTGGGCGACCGACACCGCCCTCGCCGCGTTCGTTCCGCACGCACTCGCCCAGTTCGTCGTCGCCGCGGCCGCCGAGACGTACTACCGCGGGTTGCTCTGTGTCGGCGTCCGCGAACTCGGGTTCAAGAGCGTCTTCATCAGTCCCGTCGTCTACGCCGTCCACCACGTCCACAAGCCTCCGATCGAACTCCTCCTCTCCGCGCCGACGGACGTGCTCTTCGGCGCCGTCGACTACAAGAGCGAGTCCATCCTGCCCTCCGTGGTCGCTCACGGCTTCGGCTTGGCGCTGCTGGATTGGTTGGTGCTCCATCCCCCGGTCGTCCCCACCACGACCGTCGTTCGGATCTTCTCGTGGCTTCCCGTCCCGCTGTAATCGCAGGACAGTTTTATTCTACCGCCGGCCGTTCCGTCGAGTATGGCAACGTTCCAACACGTCCTCGTCCCGACGGACGGGAGCAAGGCAGCGAGGCGCGCGGCCGAACACGCGATCGATCTCGTGGGCGACGACGGCAGGCTGACGGCCCTCTACGTGATCGACATGGGCGACGCCGACTACGTGGCGGTGCCGAGCGACATCGAGGAGACCAAAGGGCGTATCCGAAAGAAGGGGCAGAAACTCGTCGACGAGGTCCGTGAGATGGCCGCGGACGCGGGCGTCGACTGCGAGACGAAGGTCGTCACCGGCATCGCCGACGAGGCGATCATCGCCTACGCCGAGGACCACGAGGTGGATCTGATCGCCCTCGGCAAACGCGGCAAACGCGACCCAGACAAGCCGCTGATCGGCAACACGGCACGTCGAGTCGTGCAGGCGTCGCCGGTGCCGGTTCATACAGTTTGATTTTATATCCTTCCCAATACTATTCACAGCTATGACGCTCCCGATCGATCCGACCACAATCGACCCCGCAGACATCGGCGAACAGCGCGCGACCCTGGAGATGGATCACGAGGAAGCGATCGAACACGTCCGCGAGACGTTCGAAGCGGCGGGCTTCGGCGTGCCGGTCGAGTTCTCCGTCTCGGGCATGCTCAACGAGAAAATCGACGCCGGCCGCGACCCCTACTACGTCCTCGGGGCGTGCAACCCCGCGATGGCCGACCGCGTCCTCGACGCCAGCGACGGCCGCGTCGGCGCGCTCATGCCGTGTAACGTCGTCGTCTGGGAAGAGGAACCCGGCGTCCAGACCGTCTACCACGTCAGCATCATGCGGATCGGGCGACTGCTCGGCATGGCACCGGACGACGAGGCGATGGCCGACATCGTCGCCGACACGGGCGAGATGGTCGAGGCGGCCTACGAGGCGCTGTAGCGACCGACGAGTCCGGCCCCCGTCGCGACCGTCGGTCGAAACGACCAACTGTCTTCCTGCCGACGACGGCAAGTGTTCGATGGTCCGCGCGCAGAACGCGTACGTCGATTGGCGGGTGACGGTTGGCTACATCGGAACGATCCTCAAATACATCGGCGTCGCGCCGTCGCTCCCGCTGGTCGCGGCGTTTTATTACGGCGAAAATCCGCTCCCGTTCGTCGCGACGAGCGCCGTCATGATCGGTGGCGGCGTCCTCCTGGAGCGAGTCCGTAGCGACGGCGAGTTGGGCTCTCGGGAGGCGTTCCTGCTGGTGAGTCTCGCGTGGATGGTCGTCCCCCTCGTCGGAACGGTGCCGTACCTCGTCGCCGGGACGGGGACCGTGGCGAGTCCGATCAACGCACTGTTCGAGAGCATGAGCGGATTCACGACGACCGGCGCGACGATCCTCGGGGAGATTTCGGTCGAGCGCCACGGCCACGCGATGTTGCTGTGGCGCCAGCTCACGCAGTGGCTCGGCGGGATGGGTATCCTCGTGTTGATGGTCGCCATCCTGCCCGAACTGTCGGTTGGCGGCGCACAGATCATCAATCAGGAGGCACCGGGGCTCGCGCTGGAGAAACTGACACCGCGCATCCAGGAGACGGCGCGCGCACTCTGGGGCATCTACGCCGGCTGGACGATTCTCGCCGTGGCGACGTACTACGCGCTGTATCTCGGGGGCGTCGCGCCGAAGATGGACCTCTACAACGCGGTCGCGCACGCGCTGACGACGCTACCGACGGGCGGGTTCTCGCCCGAGGCGCGGAGCGTCGAGGCGTTCTCGCCCGCCGTCCAGTGGGCGGTGATGCCGTTCATGCTCGTCGCCGGGACGAACTTCGCCCTGTTCTGGTACGTCCTCGAAGGGGAACCCCGCCGACTGCTCGACAACGCCGAGTTCCGGTCGTACCTGCTCGCAGTCGCCGGCGTCGGGGCCGTCGTCTCGGCCGCCCTCTACGTCGGCATCGGCGTCGCCGAAACGACGCCGACGGTCGGCGTGATACCGGGGAACGCCGAGAACGCACTGCGACAGGGGCTCTTTCAGGTGATCGCCGTCGTGACGACGACCGGATACGCGAGCATGGACGTCAACGCGTGGGACGCCTCCGCGCAGACGATACTGCTGTTTGCGTACTTCCTCGGCGGCTCCGCGGGGTCGGCCGCCGGATCGATCAAGATCGTCCGCTGGGTGCTAGTCAAGAAGTCGATCGGCCGCTCGCTGTTCACCTCGGTCCACCCGGAAGCGATCAGGCCGGTGCGGCTGGGAGACGAGTCCGTCGACGAGGGGACGATCCGGGACGTCTTCGTCTTCGTCCTCCTCTTTCTGGCGCTGTTCGTCCTCTCGACGGTCCTCCTCTATCTCGACAGTTTCCGCACGCCCGGCGTGTCGCTGTCCGGGCTGGACGCGATGAGCGTCGCCATCGCCACGCTGGGGAACGTCGGCCCCGGCTTCGGCGTCGTCGGCCCGATGAACAGCTTCCTGCCCTTCTCCGACGCCGCGAAACTCTACATGGTCTTTCTGATGTGGATCGGCCGACTGGAGGTGCTCTCGGTGCTCGTCATCTTCACGCCGACGTTCTGGCAGTGGTGACGCCACGGGTCGCCGAGACGGGGCGCCCGTGACGCGTCCGGCTAGAACTGATCGAGCGTCGTCTGCAGCCCCGCGACCATCGCGGACTTGCGGCGCAGCGACCCCATCGACGCCGGCAGGTAGTCGACGACCCCCCGAACCGCGTCGGCGAACGTCTCCGCCGTCGCGTGCTCGCCCTCGAAGGCGTGGCGGACGCCCTCGCGGACCTGCCAGACGCCCGCCGGCCCCCAGTAGTCGTCGGAGACGTGCCGGAGGACGAGACATTTCGCCTGTCGGTCCCGCTCTTCCAGATGTTCGAGGACCGCCAGCCGGGCGGCGTGGTACGCCCCCGCCGTCTCCTCGACGTAGCCCGTGCGGCCCTCGGCACCTTCGCGGTCGGCCGCGAGCCACATCCCCGCCTCGGGGTCGGGGTTCCAGACGCTCCCCGGCGCCTTCAGTTCGACGAGTTCGTACTCCCACCGACCGGGCGCGAGGAGCACCCAGTAGGCGTTGCCGAGGAACTCGTTGCGGTGAATCTCCACCTCGCCGATGCCCCTCGCGTCCCGGAGCGACCCCCGCAGGAACTGGCCGACGGTGTCGTCGACGGCGGTGATCGACCACCGGGTGGGGACGAGTCGGCGGTTGTCGCGCTGCCCCAGCGCCCCCGCGGAGAGGATGGAGTTCACCTCGTACACGTCGAAGCCGCGGCGATAGAGGTAGTTGATCGCCCCCTCGGCGCGCCAGTCGTCGTCCTCCAGCGTCTTCTCCACCGCGCGGGGGACGTGTGGGTTCTCCCCGAGGTGGGCGGAGCGGGCGCGGGCGCTCGGACCGGTCGGCGCCGAGGCGCCGTCGGCGTCGAACTCGACCGACGGATCGCCGTCGAGACCGATCTCCACATCGACCGGGCGGTCCGCGATGGCGACTTCGCGGCCGACGCCGACGAAGCCGTCCCAGGTGTCCGATACGTCGACCGGGGAGGACCGACGGGAGTTGAGCAGGCTCGTCCGCCGCCGGAACACCTCGTCGAGGTCGATCCCTTCCTCGTACCACGCACCGCTGGTGACGTACCGGGCCGCGTCGCCCTCGTTGCCGACGGGCGAGAGGATGCCGGTGGAGACGTTCGGGTAGTCCGACCGGCCGACGAAGATGGAGGGTGAGACGCTGCCGACGATGGCGTCGCCCGAAACCGAGCGCTCGACGCGGTCGGCGACGCTCTCGACGTGATCGAGTATCTCGTACGACTTCTCCTTCGCGAGGCGCCGTCGCTCGGCGCGTTCGTTGGCCTCGATATCGACGAACTCGTCGAGGCGCATAGCGGCCATTTCGGGGGGCGGGATTTGAGACTGTCGGCTGTAGCCGCTTCGAGAGGGGCCGTCGGGATGGGCCCTCTCGATCGACGGCCGACCGGGGACGCTAGCTGTGGATACCCATCGCTTCGATCTGTTCCTGATACCGATTTCGGATGGTGACTTCGGTCACTTGGGCCACGTCGGCCACCTCGCGCTGGGTCTTCTTCTCGTTACAGAGGAGCGAGGCGGCGTAGATGGCGGCGGCCGCGTACCCCGTCGGGGACTTACCGGAGAGCAGGCCCTTCTCCGCAGTCTCCTCGATGATCTCGTTGGCCTTCGCCTGCACCTCCTCGGTCAGATCGAGTTCGGAACAGAAGCGCGGAACGTACTTCTTCGGATCGACGGGCTTCATCTCCAGCCCGAGTTCTTGGGAGATGTAGCGGTAGGTGCGACCGATCTCCTTGCGTTCGACCCGTGACACTTCGGAGATTTCCTCCAGCGATCGGGGGATGCCCTCCTTGCGGCAGGCGGCGTAGAGGGCGGCGGTGGCGACGCCCTCGATGGAGCGCCCGCGGATCAGGTCCTCGTTGAGCGCGCGCCGGTAGATCACCGACGCGACTTCACGGACCGAGCGCGGGACGCCCAGCGCGGAGGCCATCCGGTCGATCTCCGAGAGCGCGAACTGCAGGTTGCGCTCGCCCGCGTCCTTCGTCCGAATCCGCTCTTGCCACTTCCGCAGGCGGTGCATCTGCGAACGCTTCCGCGAGGAGATGGAGCGCCCGTAGGCGTCCTTGTCCTTCCAGTCGATGGTCGTCGTCAACCCCTTGTCGTGCATCGTCTGGGTGGTCGGGGCGCCCACTCGTGATTTCTCCTGCCGTTCCTGGTGGTTGAACGCCCGCCACTCCGGACCGGGATCGATCTGCTCCTCCTCGATGATGAGTCCGGTCTCTTCGTGAATCAGTTCCCCGTCAGCCGTCCTCACGAGGTCTTCCGGGTCGAGATCGTCGAGGTCGACGTCCTCGTCGGCTTCGTCCTCCTCCTTCTCGCCCTGCCATCGCGTCCGGTCGTCCCGCTGGCGGGTGGGCCGTGTCATCGCGTTTATATAGTCGTAGCTGGGATTTACTTAAATCCTTGGACAGTTAGGGCGGCGGCGGACGGCAGGCGCCCCCGGACCGTCGTTCGATGACCGAGTCGGCGAAGGACTTACTTGACGACCCGTATTGCTGTTCAGCAATGTGTCGAGAAATGAAACGGGAGCCCGCCTGGGTGTCGGCCACTCGGCTGGCGCTGCTCGAAGGGCGGGTCACCGTCGCGGGCGTGGTCGAGG
>Ga0209917_1000227_pt1 | contig 23568 bp, 19 predicted proteins | sample SalPon2_C_H2O_MG_FD_185710 | JGI IMG/M metagenome (GOLD analysis project Ga0209917, IMG submission 185710) | Salt pond water microbial communities from South San Francisco under conditions of wetland restoration - Salt Pond MetaG R2_C_H2O_MG... | ecosystem: Environmental > Aquatic > Non-marine... | reverse complement strand
GACGACCTCAAAGAGACAGACACCGAGGCCCGCTTCGAGTTCAAGAAGGAGGAGAAGTCCGCCTTCAAGACCGACAAGGGTCTCACCGAGGAGACGGTCCGCGTCATCTCGGAGGACAAAGACGAACCGGAGTGGATGTTAGAGCGGCGCCTGCGCGCGCTCAAGCAGTACCAGGAGATGCCGATGCCGACCGACTGGCCCGGACAGCCGGACCTGAGCGAAGTCGACATCGACGAGATCGTTCCGTACATCCGCCCCGACGTCGACGTTCGGGCGGGCGTCGACGACTGGACGGAGCTGCCGGACGAGATCAAAGACACCTTCGACAAACTGGGCATCCCGGAGGCCGAAAAGAACGCGCTCTCCGGCGTCGGCGCCCAGTACGAGTCGGAGGTCGTCTACCAGAACATGCAGGAGCGCTGGGAGGAGAAGGGCGTCATCTTCTGTAACATGGACGAGGCCGTCCAGGAGCACGAAGAGCTCGTCCGCGAGCACTTCATGACGAAGTGCGTCCCCCCGAGCGACAACAAGTTCGCGGCGCTGCACGGCGCCATCTGGTCCGGCGGCTCGTTCGTCTACGTGCCGGAGAACACCACGGTAGACATGCCGGTCCAGGCGTACTTCCGGATGAACAGCGAGGGGATGGGCCAGTTCGAGCACACGCTCATCATCGCCGAGGAGGGCTCCGAGGTCCACTACATCGAGGGCTGTTCCGCGCCGAAGTACTCGGCGTTTAACCTCCACTCCGGCGGCGTCGAAGTGTTCGTCGGCGAGGACGCCCACGTCCAGTACTCGACCGTGCAGAACTGGTCGAAGAACACGTACAACCTGAACACGAAGCGCGCCATCGCCGAGAAGAACGGGCGCATGGAGTGGATCTCCGGGTCGATGGGGTCGAAGGCGACGATGCTGTACCCCTCGACGATCCTGAAGGGCCGCGGCGCCTCCGACAACCACATCACCATCGCCTTCGCGGGCGAGGGGCAGAACATCGACACCGGCGCGAAGGTGTACCACAACGCGCCCGAGACCAAGTCGACCATCGAGTCGAAATCGATCTCGAAGGACGGCGGCCGCACCAACTACCGCGGCCTCGTCCACATCGCCGACGGCGCCGAGAACTCCTCGACGGCCGTGGAGTGTGACGCGCTGATGTTCGACAACGAGTCGACCTCCGACACCATGCCGTACATGGAGATCAACGAGTCGAAGGTCGACGTCGCCCACGAGGCGACCGTCGGGAAGATCGGCGACGAGGACATCTTCTACCTGCAGTCGCGCGGTCTCGACGATGACGACGCCAAACAGATGATCGTTTCGGGCTTCATCGAGCCCATCACGGAGGAGCTGCCCATCGAGTACGCGGTCGAACTCAACCGGCTCGTCGAACTCGAGATGGAGGGCTCGCTCGGATAATATGAGTACGCAAGCAATCGAGAGCCTCTCTGAGGACACGGTACGACGCATCGCCGACGAACGCGACGAGCCCGAGTGGCTCTTAGAGACCCGTCTGAACGCGCTTTCTGCGCTTGAGACGGCCGACCTCCCCGACGTTATCCAGACGCCGGGGCGCCGCTGGACGGACTTAGAGGCCCTCGACTTCGAGTCGCTGGTCGATCCGCTCAACCAGTCGGACACCACGGAGCGATCGGCCGGAGACGACGAGGTCGTCGTCCTCCCATTCACCGAGGCGTTCGACGAGTACGGCGACGTCATCGAGGCGAACTTCGGGTCCGTACTCGACCCCGAACACAACTACTTCACCGCGCTTTCGGTCGCGCTCTTCACCACCGGCACCTTCGTCTACGTCCCCGAGGGCGTCGACGTCGAGGACGTGACGGTGCGCGCGGAGATGAACTCCCGCTCGCTTTTCAGCCAGACGCTCGTCGTCGCCGAGGAGTCGTCGTCGGTGACGATTCTCGAATCGATCGAGTCCGGTGAGGGAAGCGTCGACGGCGACCGGTACTTCTCGAATCTCGTCGAAATCGCCGCAGGCGAGAACGCGAGCGTGCAGTTCGGCTCGCTACAGAACCTCGACGACGAGACGTACACCTACTCGCTGAAACGCGCCGTGACCGACGCGTACTCGACGGTCGACTGGATCGAGAGCAACTTCGGCTCGAAGCTCACCCGCTCCGACGTCGAGACCGAACTGAACGGCGACGGCTCCGAGAGCCAGATCGTCGGGACGTTCTTCGGGACCGACGACCAGCACTTCGACATCAACGCCCGCGTCTGGCACCAGGCCGAGCACACGACGGCCGACCTGGTCACGCGCGGCGTGCTCGACGACGTTGCCCGCTCGGTCTACGAGGGCGTCCAGGACGTCGGCGACGACGCGTGGAACACCTCGAGCTACCAGCGCGAGAACACGCTGATGCTGTCGGACGACGCCGAGGCGGACGCGTCGCCGAAGCTGATCATCCACAACCACGACACCGAGGCGTCGCACTCGGCGACGGTCGGACAGGTCGACGCAGAGGACCTGTTCTACTTAGAGAGCCGGACGATCGACTCGCGCACGGCGCGGAACATGCTCGTCGAGGGCTTCTTCGTCCCCGTGTTAGAGGAGATCGCGGTCGACGAGTTCCGCGACGACGTAGAGGAACTCGTCTTCGAGCGACTGCAGTAGTCGCGCACGGCGACCGACGCTCCGATTTTTCGCGTGCAACGACCGCGAGCCGCCGCCATCGCGCTCGCGCGCCGAACCAAGGGAACTTCTTAAGTTGGCCTGCCCCCGACTGCCGTGTATGCGAACGGTTGTATCGGAATGTGAAAGGTGGGACCCGTGAGCGTGAGCCAACGGATCGACTCAGACGATCAGCTCGCCCGGCTGTTACAGATCGGGATCGTGTTAGAGGAGGTCGTTGAAGCGCGGTCGCACCACCACTACCAGAGCCTCGACGACGAACTCGACGACACGATAGAGACCCTGCTCGCCGACGCGGCCGAGGAGTCGGCCGAGCACCGCCAGCGACTGGAGTCGCTCATCGAGGGGCTCGGCGTCGACAGCGTCCCGTTCGACGAGATCGAATCGCTCGTGGACGCGCGATACGGGCGGACGCGCCCGGAGGACTTCGACGGCGTCCTCTACGATCAGCTGTGTAACGAGGAGACCGCCTACAAGTTCTACGACGACCTCATCGAGGCGCTCGAAGAGTCGGACGCCGAGTTCGCGATCGACCGAGACGAGCTACTCACGGAGTTACGGGCGATCCGAGAAGACGAGGCCGACGGGGTCAGAGACGTCACGGCGGTCATGGAGCAGCGATGAACCGGGGGATCGAACCGACGACGAGTGCCGACGGAGGGAAGCAGTGAACACCGCAGACCAGTACCTCAAGACGATATACGTCGTACAGAAGCAGGAAGACGGTCCCGCGTCGACCGGGTCGATAGCCGACGCCTTGGACGTGAGTCCGGCGAGCGCGAACGAGATGATCGGCAAACTAGAGGAGCGCGACCTCGCCGAACACGAGAAGTACAAGGGAGTCCGGCTCACCGACGACGGCATCGTGCGCGCCCGCGACGCGCTGCAGACGTACTGTATCATCGAGCGCTTCCTCGCGAACGTCCTCGGCGTCGAAGAGTTCCGCGAGGAGGCACACGAACTCGAGGCGGTCATCGACGACACCGTCGCCGACCGGCTCGACACGATCATCGATCGACAGCCGGAGTGTCCGGACTGCTTCGACCCCGAAACCGACGCCTGCGCGTGTCTGGACATCGCGACAGCGCCCGTCGAATCGGAGTAGTAGCGCGGTACGACATCGGGAACGGCTGGCCGTCGGCGTCCGCGCCGCTCAGACGCCCGTCGAGTACCGCAGAATGCCCGCGATGCCGCCGAACGCGTCGAGGAGCTGTTCGCCCTTTTCGAAGTCCGTCGAGATGAACTTGGTGTCGGTACCGCGCTGTTCGGCGATGGCCATCAGGTGTTCGATCACGTCTTCGCGCTCGTCGACGGCCGCCTCTTCGCCGCACTCGGAACACTCGTGTGCGGGCGTCGAGTGTCGCGAGTCGACGACCTCGTACTCCTCGTGCCCGTTCGGGCACTCGTAGGCGATCACGTCGGAACGGAGGTCCTCGGAGATGAGCAGGCGGTCGACCGACCCCATGATGAGGTTGCGCCGGGTCTGGTCGAACCCGTAGGTGGCCTCCTCGCCGGTGTTGAGGTTCTCGAAGAACTCCTCCATGTTGCGTTTGTCCTCGACGATCTCCTGGTCGGCGAGCGCCTCGCTCGCGTTGTCGACGAGATCCTTCAGGCCGGACTCGTCGGTGTACGCCACGTCGAACTTGCCGAGGACCTTGTCCTGCAGTTCGTGGTGGAGGTAGTCGCCGTCGAGGAACTCGTCTTTCGTCGGCGAGGGGCCGCCGACCAGGATCCCGTCGATCTCGTGGCGCTTGTCGACGAACAGGTCGTCGGCCATCCCCGCGACCTCCTGGTAGAAGTTGTCGATCGCTTCGAGCCGGAGCCGGGCGAACCGCTGGGCGGACTGGCCGCCTTTGCGCTGTTTGCCGGGGACGAGCGAGGAGGCGGACTTGACCGCCTCGACGCGCTTGCCTTTCAGCCAGCCGACGTTGGCCTCGCGCCGGTCTAAGACGATGAGCCCGAAGAGGCCGGTGTCTTCGAGCATGTGCTCTAGCGGCTCGGTGAGGAACTCTGAGTCGCAGTGGTACCGGAACGACTCGACGGGCTGGGGCGGCGATTCGAGGGTCCGGGTGACCATGTCGGTCTGGCCGCCGCCGGCGTCGATGGCGCCGGAGAAGATCACCATCCCGTTTTCCGGCGGGTAGGTGTCGTAGTAGCGGAGCCGGTCTTTGATCGAGGTGAGCGCGTCTTGAACCGCCGTCCGCGTCTGTTTGGACTTGATGTTGGACGCCTCGCTGTGTTCCTGGGTGACGTGCGCGACCACGTCGGAGACCTGCCGATCCTCGGGGATGTAGATGGTGACGAGCTGCGTCCCGGAGCCCTCGAAGTCGCGGAGCTCCTCGATGACCTTGCGGAACTCGTACTTCCGCCGGTCCTCGCTCGCCGCTTGGGCGTCGCTACTCATTACCCGAACTACGGCGGCGTGCGTGTAAGTAAGCTTTGACCTCCCGGCCGACGCGGGGAGATCGGGAGACGCCGACCGTCCCTCGGAGAGTGGTTTATAAGTGGACGCGGCGGTGCGCGCCGCGGACTGCCAGTTGGAGCCGCTACCGTTCGACGGGAGCGTCGCTCCCGTGTTACATCGACTCGGGCGCTTCGACCCCGAGCACGTCGAGTGCGTTCGCCATCGTGTGTTTCGCGGCCGCGACGAGCGCGACGCGGGCGGCCCGCAGGGCCTCGTCTTCCGCCGTGACCACCGGGCACTCGCGGTAGAAGGCGTTGTACGCGTCGGCGAACTCGCGGGTGAACGTCGCGATGGTGTGCGGTTCGAGATCCGTCGCCGCCGACTCGATGACGGCCGGGAAGCGAGCCACCTCGCGGAGGAGTTCGCGGGCCGCGTCGGTCTCGAAGACCGTAGCGTCGACGGCGAGCGCCTCCGAGTCGACGCGTTCGCCCGTCACGCCCGGCACCTCGACGCCCGCGGCGGCGGCCTCGTTCAGGATGCCACAACACCTCGCGTGGACGTACTGGACGAACGGGGCGGACTGGCCCTCGAAGTCGAGCGCGTCGTCCCATTTAAAAGTGATCGCCTTCGCGGGCTGTTTCGAGACGATGTCGTACCGGACCGCCCCGATCCCGACCTGCGAGGCGATGCGTTCGACGTCGGCCTCGGACAGGTCGTCGTCGCGGATCCGGTCGTCCATCCGGGTCTCGACCGCCTCGCGGGCGCGGTCGACCGCCTCGTCGATCAGGTCGTCGAGCATCACGCCGGTGCCCTCTCGCGTGGACATCTTCCCCTCGGGGAGGTTCACGTACGAGAAGATGAGGTGGTCGAGTTGGTCGGTGTCGTTGCCGAGCAGTTCGAGCGCCGCGTCGAGCTGGTCGGCCTGCAGTTTGTGGTCCTCGCCGAGGACCGTGACGGCGCGATCGTAGTTTTCGAACTTCCACTCGTGGTGCGCCAGGTCGCGGGTCGTGTACAGCGAGGTGTCGTCCGAGCGCAGGAAGACGAGGTTCTTCTCGATCCCCCAGTCGTCGAGCGCGAGCTGCCACGCGTCCTCCTCGTAAACCGCGTGATCGGTCTCCTTGAGCCGCGCCGCCACCTCGTCGGTCGACCCGTCGCGCATGAACCGCGTCTCCTTGACGAACTCGTCGAACTCCGCGGGGAGCCGCGCGAGACACGCCTTCATCCCGCCGAGAACCGCGTCGACGACCTCGCCGACGCGCTCGAAGGTCGCCTCGTCGCCGGCTTCGAGCCCCTGGAGGATCTCGGCGATCTCCGCCTCGGCGGCTTCGACGGCGTCCTCGTCGGCCTCGTTTAAGTAGGCGTTCCCCTTGCGGTAGTACCGGACCAGGTCGTACTCGGCGCGGTCGCGGGCCGGCTCCTCGTCGAGGTCGGCTTCGTCGAAGCGCTCGTACGCCCAGGTGAACACGGCCATCTGTCGGCCCGCGTCGTTGACGTAGTAGTGGCGGTCGACGTCGTAGCCGGCGTAGTCGAGGAGGTTCGCCACCGCGTCGCCGACGATGGGGTTGCGGGCGCGGCCGACGTGGACCGGCCCGGTCGGGTTCGCGCTGGTGTGTTCGACGACCACCGAGGTGTCGCGGTCGGGGAGCGAGCCGTACGCCGCGTCTGCGGCGGCCGCGTCGAGCGTGTCGACGAGGTACTGCTCGCCGGCGTGGAAGTTGATGTAGGGGCCGGCGGTGTCGACCGCGGCGATGTAGTCGGCGCCCTCGATGTCGACCGCGTCGGCGACGGTCGCCGCCACGTTCGGCGGCGCGTCGCCGACCACGCCCGCGAGTCGGAAGGCGATGCTGGAGGCGAGCGTCGCGTCCATGTCGTCGGGCGGGCGTTCGATACCGAGGTCGTCGGTCGGGAGGTCCAACGCGTCGAGCGCGTCGCCGAGCGCGTCGGCCACCTCCGACCGGAACTGCCGGAACATACCGTCCGTTCGTGGGTCGGCATAAAAGGCCCTTCCGAAGCGGCGGCGAGAAGCCGGCTCGTCGGATCGGCCGAGACCGGAAGCGGTCGGAGCCGCGTCAGAGCCCGTCTTCCCCGCCCTCCTGAGCGAGCATCACGATCATCGAGAGCCCGGAGATGAGCAAAAGCAGGAGGGTCGGGACGACGGCGTACTGATACAGCCCGGACTCCTGTGCCCGCCAGATCTGCGAGACGATGGTCTCGAAGCCGGTGGGCCGGAGGATGAGCGTGACCGGCAGCTCCTTCATCGTCGTGAGGAACACGAGCGCGGCGCCGGCGACGATGCCGGACCGGACGAGCGGGAACGTCACTCGGCGGAACGAGCCGAGAGAGGACTCGCCGAGCGCGCGGCTCGCCTCGACGAGCCGGGGGTCGACACCGAGGATCGCGGTCCGACTCGACCCGACGACCTGCGGGAGAAAGCGGACGACGTACGCGAACACCAACAGTGGGAGCGTCTGGTAGAGCCACGGGAGGTACCCCGACCCGAAGTAGACTAAGGCGAGCGCCAACACGATTCCGGGGACCGCGAAGCCGACGTACGTCACCCGCTCGAACAGCGTCGACAGCGGCGAGTCGTGGGTGGCGGCGAAGTACGCGATGGGGATGGCCGCGATCGCGGCGACGAGGGCGGCCGCCGCGGCGACGGACACCGAGTTGAGCGCCTGAACCCACTCGAACGCCAGCGAGGGGCGACGCCCGGCGTCGGTTCGGAGGAACCACAGAGAGAGGATCCAGAGCGGGACGAGGAGCGCGACGGCGGCCACCGACGCGGGAAACAGCGTCGCCGGCCAGCGCCACCGCCCCAGGCTGACGAGCCGGTCGGTTCGGCCGGCGTCGTCGCCGTGAGCCGTGCGGTCGGAGCGAACGAACCACTCCAAGGCGAGGACGACGAGGACGACGGCGAGGAGCTGCAGGGAGAGCAGCGCGGCGTAGTCGCTCCCGAAGGAGTTGTACTCGACGTAGATCTGGCGGGTGAACACGGGGAGCCGCATGATCGTCGGCGTCCCGAAGTCGGAGACGGCGTACAGCGCCGCGAGGAGCGACCCGGCGGCGATCGACGGGCGGATGACGGGGAGCGTCACCCGGCGGAACGCCTCCAGCCGCCCGTGGTTCAGCGTGCGCGCCGCCTCGATCAGCGTCGTGTCGAGCGTGAGCAGCGACGCGCGGGTCGTGAGGTAGACGTACGGGTAGGTGTACAGCGTGATAACGAGGACCGTCCCCGGAAGCCCGTAGATCTCGGGGAGCCGTTCGACGCCGAGGGGCACGAGCAGGTCGCGGAACTCGCCGCGCGGACCGAACGCGGAGACGAACGAGAACGCGCCGACGTAGCTCGGCACGACGAGCGGGAGCGCGACCGCGATCGACCAGAACCGTCGGAAGGGGAGGTCGGTCCGCGCCGTCAGGTACGCCAGCGGGACGCCGAGCAGGATCGAAAAGCCGGTGACCCCGCCCATGAGCAGGAGGCTGTTCACGAGCACGTCGGCGGTTTGGACGCTGAAGAGCAGCTCGACGGCTCGCGAGCGCTCCACCGTGACGGCGCGGATCACCAGCCACGCCAGCGGGAGCACGAGCGTCGCGGCGATGGCGGCCGAGAGGAGGGTGAGACCCACCGGTAGTCGACCGTCGCCGTCTGTCATGGCGTCGCGGATCCGGCGTGTCCAGCTCATAATCCGGAGAGGGGTTCGTAGCGGTGGAAGGCCGCACCGACCGTTACCAGTTGCGATTCACTCGCCGCTTAGGTCCGACGGATATAATACTTTAGGGCTGCCTAAACCGAGCATGGAACTGACGCGGCGCGACGCGGTGGCCGCGCTGGGCGCCCTCGGGGCGGCGGGAGGCGCCGCACTGGCCGCCGCGAAGGCGGGCGACTCCCGAGCCGAGGCTCCCGACCTCGCCGACGAGACGACCACCCGCGCGTCGATGGCCGCGGTCGCGACGGTCCTCTACCCGACGGCCGTCGACGGCGTGGACTCGTTCGTCGACGAGTTCCTCGACGGGCGGCTCGACGGGTCGGCACACGCCGAGGGGCTCCGGGCGGCCGTCGCCGAACTCGACGAGGCGGCGCGCGCGTGGCACGGGGCGCCCGTCGCCGACCTCTCCGAGGCCGACCGAGACAGGCTCCTCCGCGAGATCGGCGCCGACGTGGCCGACGAGGACCCCGAGGGAACGACCGCCGAGCGGGTCCGGTACTACGTCGTCAACGAGTTGCTGCTCGCGCTGTACGCCTCGCCGACGGGCGGCGAGTTGGTCGGCATCGAGAACCCGCAGGGTCACCCCGGCGGGGCCCAGAGCTACCAGCGAGGGCCGCGATGAGCGGAGGTCCGATCGACCGAACCCCGGTTTCGGACGCCGACGTCTGCGTGGTGGGCGCGGGGCCGGCGGGCGCGCTCGTCGCGGACCGACTGGCCGCCGACCGCGACGTGGTCGTGCTCGACGCCGGGCCGCGGTTCGACCCCGCTGACCGCCTCGCGCGACAGGAGCGGGCGATCCGGCCGAGCTACGGCCGTCCCGACGTGTGGGACGTTGGCGGCGAGCGCGACGCGCACGCCAACTCGGGCGAGCGCGTCTACCCCCTGAACCACGCCCGCGTGAAGGGTATCGGCGGGTCGACGCTCCACTGGCAGGGGATGGTGATGCGGCTCCACGAGGCCGATTTCAACTCCGAGACCGAGCGCGGCGTCGGCGAGGACTGGCCGATCGAGTACGCCGACCTCCGCCCGTACTACGCGGCGGCCGAGCGCGAGCTCGGCGTCGCGGGCGCGTCGGACAACCCCTACGCGCCGCCCCGCGAGGAGCCGCACCCCATGCCGGCGTTCGAGCCCTCCTACAGCGACTCGCTGTTCGCCGAGGCCTGCGAAGAGCTCGAAATCGACATGCACTCCGTGCCGAACGCGCGGAACTCGGAGGCGTACGACGGTCGGTCCGCCTGCGTCGGCTACGGCACCTGCCAGCCCGTCTGCCCGGCGGGCGCGAAGTACGACGCGACGGTCCACATCGAGCGCGCGGAGACGGCCGGCGCGACGGTGATCGACCGCGCGCCGGTCCAGCGACTCGAACACGCGGGCGACCGCGTCACGGCCGCGGTGTACGCGACGCCCGACGGCGAGACGCACCGACAGACGGCCGACGCCTTCGTCGTCGCCTGCGGCGGGGTGGAGACGCCCCGGCTCCTGCTGCTCTCGGCGTCCGACGCGTACCCGGACGGGCTCGCCAACTCCAGCGGGACGGTCGGGAAGTTCTTCATGGACCACCTGTTCGCGGGCGCCGGCGGCACCCTCGACGAGCCGACCCGACAGAACCACGTCGGCTTTTACACCAGCGCGTGCGACCAGTTTTACGACGAGGCGGACGAGTCGCTCGCGCCCTTTAAATTGGAGTTTTTCAACTACGCCGGCCCCTCGCCCGTCGAGCAGGCGCTCACGGGCGAAGACTGGGGCGACGCGCTCCTCGACCGACTCCGCGACGGCTACGGGACCCACGTCGCGATGGGCGGGCTGGTCGAACAGCTCCCGCGGTCGGACAGCTACGTGACCCTCGATCCGGACCGTACCGACGACCACGGCAACCCCGTCCCCGAGATCCACTGGAGCGTCGGCGACCGGGCGCTGCGGACCATCGAGCGCGCGAACGAGATCCAGCGGGAGATACTGGAGACGCTCGGCGCGGACGTCGAGTGGGTCGCCGGCCCGGACGCGACCGGCCCGGCGTACCACCACATGGGGACGACGCGGATGAGCGCGGACCCCGACGACGGCGTCGTCGACGCCGACTGCCGCACCCACGACCTGGACAACTGCTGGATCGCCTCCAGCAGCGTCTTCCCGACGGGCGGCGCGATGAACCCCACGCTGACTATCGCCGCGCTCGCGTTACGCGTCGCCGACGACATCGACGACCGGCTGTCTGCCGCGTAATGACGGCTGGATTCCACTATTTTAGGTAAACCTAAAAACTCAAGTGCGTGCGACCTGAGTTGTGGGTAATGAGCGACTCAGCGCAGGTGACGAACGGCTCCGCGACGGCCGTCACCGACGATTCGACCGAAAGCGACGACAGCGAGACGAGTGACACGAGCGCGAGCGCAGAGGGACCCTACACCTTCGACGACCTGAGCGTCGTGATGGGGACCTACAACGAGGAGGCGGCTATCGGCACCGTCCTCGACGACATCGAGCGCGTCACGGACGGCCGCGCCGAGGTCGTCTGCGTCGACGGCTCCTCGGACGACACGCCCGAGATCGCCCGCGAGCACGGCGCGACGGTGATCGAACAGGAGCCGCAGGGGTACGGCGTCGCGGTCAAAGAAGCGATCGAGACCCCCGACCGCCCGGTCGTCGTCACCACCGACTGCGACGACACCTACCCGATGGACGCGCTGCCGGCGTTCCTCGACGAGATCAACGACGGCGCGGACGTGGTCAGCGGCGACCGGCTCTACCACGGCGCGGCGGCGATGCCGGCGTTCAACCGCTTCGGGAACCAGTCGTTCGCGGCGGTCGCGTCGCTGCTCATGGGCGAGCGCGTCCACGACACCACGACCGGCATGCGCGCGTACCGCCGCGAGGTCGTCCAGGACATCGGCTGGACCGAGAACACCGGCCTCTCCGCCGAACTGCTGATCCGACCGCTGATGCGCGGCTACGACGTGCGCGAGCGACCGATCGAGTACGCCGAGCGACTCGGCGAGACGAAACTCGACCCGATAGAGGGCGGCGCCGCCATCGCGAAGTCGATCGTCACCGTCTGTCTCGAAGAGCGCCTCCGGCAGTTCTAAACGCGAAGCGGGGCTTCGGCGGCCAGAGAACTCTTTTAACTACCGCAGGCGTCTGCGTCGGTTATTTATAAACAGACGCGGCCTGTTGGTGGCCGTTCATCACCGGTTACGGGGCCTTCGGAGGCCGTGACTGCGAAATTTCGGGAGCCGCTGCTCCCCGACCAGCGACGCCTCAGCGGGCGTCGCTCGCTTCCGCGGCCGTCTCGAAGGCGACCCACTCGGCGTGCGCGTCCGGGTCGTCCGGGAGGTACGTCCCTTCGCTCCCGCAGGCGGTGACCAGCCGACACACCGAGCGCTCGGGCGGCCAGACGACCTCGACGCGGTCGCCCTGGACTCTCGCGGTCGCCTCCTGTCGGTACGTGAACGTCGCCCCGGTCGGGTCGACGAGCGTCACCGTGACGATGACCTCGTCGCCCGCGGCGGCGACGGGGACGGTCGTGTTCGGCGCGCCGGCCAGCCGCGCCCCCTCCGGGCGCACCGACCAGTCGACGGTGAGCGAGTCGCCGGGGTCGCTCACGGCGTACTGCGCGACCGCGTCGCCGTCGGCGCGGACCGTCTCCACCCGAACCTGCGCGGTCGCGACGCGCTCGGGGACGCCGACCGTCGTCGTCGCGTCGACCCGAGCCCCCTCGCGGACCGCGAGCGGTTCGAGTTTCGGGTCGACCTGCCGGGACGGGTCCGGCGTCCACTCGCCCTGATACGCGTATCGGCGGAGGTCGCGGTCCGGATAGGCGTCGATCACCGCGAAGTCCTCGACCGGGTCGCGGTCGAGCGCGTACACCACCGGCCCGTCGAGCCCCGGCTCGTTCCGGAGCGTCTGGAACGGGTGGCTGAGCCACTCGCCGTACGGCGTGGGGACGAAGACGAGGTCGTCGTCGAACGACGCCGACTCGACCGGCTCGTAGGCCGTCTCGTACTTGTCCGCGTGGGCCGCGTGCCGGTCGAGCGGCGCCTCGACGGCGGCGGCCGCCCCGAGCGTCCCGCCGACGAGCGCGAGCACCGCGATGGCGACGACGGCCGCCCGCGCCGACGCCGGAGTGAACCGCGCGGCGAGCGGGGCGCGCAGTCGCTGGAGCCGCTGGCCGGCGGCGACGACGGCGACGCCGCCGAAGACGGACAGCGGGACGAGGAGGTCGAAGTGGTAGAACGGCCCGAAGCCGGCCACCAGTCCGTCGGTCGGGTCCGAGAACGTCGCGAGGAGGTTGTTCGTCCCCCAGAAAAAGAGGTTCCCGACGACGACGCTCCCGACGACGCCGACGAGCAGGAGCCCGACGAGCCGCTCGAACCGGCGTGCCGAGCGGTCCGCCGTGCCCTCGGGCCCGACACCGAGCGCGCGCCGTCCGTGCAGCCACCGTCGCGCGGCCACCGCGCCGCCGCCCAGCGCGAGCAGCGTGCCGAGCGGCCCGGCGACGACCCATCGCGTGACGAGGTACCACAGTCCGTACCCGTTCGAGCGGAGCGCGAGCGCCGGGGTGTACTCTTCTGCGTGGCCGAGGATGCGACGCTCGCCGAACCCCGGTCCGTCCATCGGCGCGAACGCCTCGTAGGGGAACGTCAGGGGGGCGCCGGTCATCCGGTAGTTGTACGCGAGCGTGACGCCGACGAAGAGCGTCCCGAAGAGCGCCGTGAGCCCGTGGCGGCGAACCGGGCCGGGAAGCGAGGCGGGAGAGACCCCCGCCGCGCGAACCGCGCGGGCGACCCGGACGAGCGCGTGGAGGATGAACGGCGCCGCGAAAAGCACCGCGGTGAACGGCCGGGCGAAGAAGGCGATGCCGATGGCGACGCCCGCGAGCCCCGCGAGGGGGAGAGACCGGTCGCGGACCCCGCGGAGGTACGCCACGGCGAAGAGCAGGTTGAAGAACGTCGTCGGCGCGTACGGGAGAAACACCGAGCCGGTGACGAGCGCCAGCGGTGAGAGGGCGAAGAGGACGGCGGCCGCGAGCCCGACGCGGCGGTCGAAGGCCGTCCCGCCGAGGAGGTACACCAGGGCGGCGTTCCCGGCGGCGACGACCGCGAGCGTCACCCGCGGCTCGTCGAACAGCCACATCGAGACCGCGTACATCGCGGCGGGCACGGGGTTGTACTTCGGGTAGAGCCGCCCGCCGTCGTCGACGAAGAACCACGGGTGGACGGCGTCGGCCAGCTCGCCGGCGTGGATCTCTAGCTGTCCGGAGAGCAACAGCGCGGCCTGCATGAGGTACACGCCCTCGTCGTGGTTGACCGAGTGGCGGGCGAAGACGGTCGCCGCGACGGTGAAGGTGAGCGCGCCGGCGACCGCGGCGACGATGGCGGCCCCGAGCGTGAGGCTGTCGGCGCCGGCGATCTGAGCGCGTCCCCACCGCACGAGGCGTCGTGTGAGTCGGCGCGGCGCGGCGGAGTCCGAACGGGAAGGCACGGAAGGCAGTCAGCGAGAGCCTAGACCTCGGCGCCGGCGTCGCGCATGAGGTCGATGGTCGCTTCAAGATCCGACAGTTCGGTCAGATCGATGTCGGGGACGTCGAGCTCGTCGATGGTCGGCAGGTTGCCGACGGGTTCGACATCGGGGATGAGCGGGTACTCGAAGGTCGAGCGGGCGAAGTAGTCCTGCGCTTCGGCCGACAGCAGGTGCCGAACGAAGTTCTCCGCGAGCGTCGCGTCGCTGGCGGTGTCGACGACCGCGGCGCCGGCGACGTTGAACACCGCGCCGGCGTCGCCGCTCGTGAACGCGGTGTCGATCGACGCCTCGGGGTTGCCGTCGAGGACGCGCTGGATGTAGTAGTGGTTGGTGAACGCGGCGTCGATCTCGCCGTCGGCGATCCCCTGGCACGCGGCGAACTCGTTGTTGTAGGGCGTGATGCCGGACTCGACGACCGATTCGACCCACTCGCGGGTGGCCTCCTCGCCCTCGATGATCCGCATCGCGGTGACGAACGCCTGACAGGAGCCGTACGATGGCGCCCAGCCGAGGTCGCCGTCGAACTCGTCCGGGAACGCCATGATGTCGTCGGGGATCCCCGACTCGGAGAGCGAGTCGGTGTTGAACGGGACGGTGCGCGCGCGGCCAGAGGTCCCGATCCACTGCTCGGTGGTGAACTCCGAGCGAACCATGTCGGTGACGCCCTCGGAGAGCGACTGCGTGCGCCCCGCGTCGGCCAAGGCGCCGAGCGAGCCGGCGTTGACCGAGTAGAACACGTCGGCTCTCGATCCCTCGCCCTCGTTGGTGATGGTGTTTACCAGGTCCGTGGCGCCGCCGTACCGGACGTTCAGTTCGAAGTCGTCGTACAGTTCCTCGATGTACGTGACGAGTTCGCCGACGAGGAACTCGCCGCGTCCGGAGTAGACCGTGAGTTCGCCCGAGAGGTCCGGCATCTCGCTCATCGACGTGCCGCCCGGCGCGTCGCGGCCCGCGCGTCCGGAGCCGATCTGCCCGATCGACGAGCCGCCGTCCGCGTCGTCGTCTTCGTCGTCGCTCTCCGTGCCCATACAGCCGGCGAGGCCGGCGACGCCGAGGCCGCCCGTGGCCGCCAGGAACCGTCGTCGGTCAACGCCGTCGCCGTCGGATGTGAGTCTCGTCATGTGTTTTAGGGTGACCTAAATACTCTTAGTGGTGTCGATTCAGTCGTCCGCGGCCGCCGGCGCTCGGCGGATCGCGTCGAGGCAGTCGAGCCAGTCGCGCATGTACTCGCCGCAGTGGTTGAGGAACGCGCCGTTGTTCCACTCGGAGAAGTCGCCCTCCGCGAGGGCGTCGGCCATCGCGTCGAAGACGGCCGCGTACGAGTCGGCGTCCGCGCCCGCCTCGTCGACGACCTCCCAGACGTGTTCGTTCAGCTCCAGCCCGGCGACCTCGTTCGCGAGGTCGTCGAACGTCGACCGCGCGGCCTTGTTGTGCTCGCACAGCGGGTCGCCGTTGTAGATGCGCTTGTCGAGCACGTCGCAGGCGCGCTTTAAGAATAGCCCCGACCAGATGTCGTCGAACCGCCCGACGTCCCACTCGTTGTCGTCCATCGGGAGCTGGTAGAACGCGGGTATCACCTCGCGGCGGAACGCGAGGTTCATCGAGCAGACGGTGAGGTAGTTGCCGCGCGCGGCGACGAAGTCCTCGCCGAAGTCGTCGGCGGTCGTCCGCGTCTGCGCCTGCCCCTCCAGGTCGCCGTCCATCAGGATGCGGACCGCGTCGAGGTCCGGGACGTTCGTCCAGAGGCCCTGCGAGGCGACGACCTCGCCGGCCTCTACGTCGACCGCGTCGGTCTCGACCGTCTCGTCCATCGCCGAGTAGGGGTAGCCGCGGGGGTAGAGCCCGTGCTCGTCCGCGTTGTCGTAGAGGACGTTCACCCAGTCCTCGTCCGAGCGCACGCGCTCGATCTCGCCCTCGAACGCGAGGTTCTCCATGTGACGGCCGAAGTAGTCCACGTCGTCGTGGGGGAGCGTGTCGTCGTCGATGAAGACGCCGTAGTCGAAGGAGCTGTCGGCCCACATATAAAGGAGACCGAAGCTCGTCTCGGCGTGGCTCGCGGCCGGAACGACGTGCCCGTACTCCGCGACGCCCTGGGACTCGTACCACTCCTCGCGGCGACTCCCGTCGAACACCTCGCCGGAGACATCGAGGTCGTCGAGCATGGCTCGCATCTCCTCGACGTCACAGAAGTCCTCGGTGACGAGCACGAAGTGCAGTCGGGACACGTCGAACCCGTGAGTGCGGGCGTTGGCGACGTACTCACGGAGACACTCGTACTCGCGGATCGTGGGGACGATGACACAGATGTCCCCGCTCGCAGCGGTTGAACGGCTGTCTTCCATACCTCCTTGTTTTTAGGCTAGCCTAAAAGTCTGATGATCCGAGGTTCGACGACTCGCGCTCGCCGTCCGTCGTCGGCCCGGCCGTCGGCGACAGCCCGAGCGAGAGCGCCGCGACTCCGCCGCCGACGAGCGTCACCGCGTTTTTCAGCGCGTGGTCCAGTATCGCGGCCGCGAGCGCCGTCTCGACGGGCAGTCCGGTCGCGCTGACGACGAGGCCGGTGAACGCCGCCTCGTACAGGCCGATGCCCCCCTGCGAGAGCGGGAGCACCTTCGCGAGGTTGCCGACGCTGACGGCGAGGGTCCCGACGACGAGCAGCGTCGCCGGCGGGACGGACCCGCCAGCGCCGCCCGTGAGCGCGGCCAACACGAACACCGCCGTCAGCACGTCGAGCGCCCAGACGACGGCGCTCCAGCAGAACACCGCGCCGAGCAGCCGCGGCGCGGCGGCGACGACCCGAACCGAGGCGCCGAAGCGGACGGCGGCGTCGACGGCCCGTTCGACCTTGGGTCGCGAGACCCGAGCGCGGAGCGCGGGTCCGAACCGGCGGTCGCTCCGCGCGACGACGACGACGACGACGGAGAACGCCGCGGCGACGGCGGCGATGCCGCCCGCGGCGGCGAGCGCGGTGGAGGGGGCGACCGAGCCGACCGATTCGCCGCCGCCGGGCGACCGGCCCGTCAAGAGCAGGACGGCGAGCGCGGCCGCCCCGAGAGAGCCGATGGCCACGAGGTCGAACGCGCGCTCGACCGCGAGCGAGGCGACGCCGGCCGGGTACGGCACGTCTCGGCGCTCGTTGAGGAGGTACGCGCGGACGCCGTCGCCGGCCCGCGCGGGGATGGCGAGGTTCGCGGTCTGGCTCGCAAACACGGTTGCGGTGAGGAATCCGGTCCGGCAGCGCCGCCCCATCGCCGCGAGGATGTCGGCGTACCGTCGGCCGCGGATCGGCCACGAGAGGAGGTAGACGGCGAGGCCCGCACCGAGGAGCGCGGGGTCGGCCGTGACCGCGGCCGTCGCGAGCGCGTCGGTGTCGAGGGTCCGGACCACGACGGCGACGCCAACCGCGAGGACGGCGACCGTGCCGACGAGGGTGAGTCGCTCTCGCGAGAGACTCCCGCGGAGCCGGTCTCGAACGCGGTCGTCGGTCATCGGATCGCGACCGTTCGACGGCGTTCGGCGGGTCGTTCGGCGTGCATACGTTAATTTAGGCTAACCTAAAACACTTAACGCTAACGGTCCGAAGCGTGTCGGGCGGGCGAACCGCCGGAACCCGTTTGTGCAGAGCGGTCGAACGGGAGCACATGACGGTCTCAGACGCGTCGCCGGTCCGAATGTGGCTCGTCGAGCGAACGTACTCCGACGACGAACAGAACATGGTGATCCTCACGTACGCGACCGTGGACGGCGAGCGCTACTTCCGTAAAGAGCGGGCGCTCACGTCGTTCAGCGACGTGCGAGACACGACGGCCGGCCTCGATGCGGACCCGGAGAACGTCGGAGAGGTCACGGACGCGGCCGACCGCGAGCGCTACGCGACGGAAGCAGCGCGGATGGCCGAAACACACGACCCGGACGACGTCATCTGAATCGCCAGCGACGCCACGCACGGACTGACACAGCGAGCCGCTCAGAGAGACGTATCGTTTTACTCCTGCGGGCCCAAGTCGAGACGATGCGTGCGACCCTCGAAACGCTCGGTCTCGCCCTCCTCGTCGCGTCGATACAGGCGGTGTTCGGCCTCGTCGGCCTCGCCGGCCTGTTCGCGCTGTCGACGCCGCTGTCCGTCGCGCCGTGGACCCTCGTCACCAGCGTGTACGCGCACGGGTCGATCGGCCACCTGCTCGCGAACGCGCTCGCGTTGCTCCTCGTCGGGCCGCTCGTCGAGCGCCGGACGACCCGCGGTCGGTTCCACGCGTTCGTCGTCGCCACTGGGGCGCTCGCCGGCGCGACGCAGGTGACGCTCGGCGGACTGCTCGGCCCGTCCGTCGCCGTCGTCGGACTGAGCGGGGCCATCTTCGCGCTCGGCGGCTACCTCCTCGCGGGCAACGTCGTGAGCGCGACCCTGTTCGACCGGCTGCGGCTCTCCGCCAGAGCGCAGTTCGGGCTCTTCGGACTCGCCGCGGTCGGCCTCACGGCGATGACCGCTGCGCCCGGCGTCGCCCTGATCGCCCACGCCGTCGGCGCGTTTAGCGGCCTCGTGGCGGGGCGGGTCAACCTCTTGGACGCTCGGTGAGCAGCAGACGGACGACGGGGAAGCGAACGACGGCGCCGGCGCTAGCGGGTGTAAAGAAAACGAAGAGAGCGGAATACGCCCTAGCGCTTAGTCTTCGAGGACGATCTCGATGCTGACGTCGTTCGGCACTTGGACGCGCATCAGCTGGCGGAGCGCGCGTTCGTCGGCGTCGATGTCGATCAGACGCTTGTGGACGCGCATCTCCCAGTGCTCCCACGTCGCCGTCCCCTCACCGTCCGGGGACTTTCGCGACGGGATCTCGAGCGTCTTCGTCGGCAGCGGGATCGGGCCCGACAGGGCGACCCCCGTCGAGTCCGCGATCTCGCGGACGTCGTCGCAGATGTCGTCGAGGTCCTCGGGGCTCGTGCCGGCGAGGCGGACGCGTGCCTGCTGCATCGATTATCGCTCGTTGACTTCGAGCACCTTGCCGGCCGCGATGGTCTGACCCATGTCGCGGATGGCGAAGCTGCCGAGTTCCGGAATCTCGCCGGACGGCTCGATGCTGAGCGGCTTTTGCGGGCGCACGGTGACGACCGCGGCGTCGCCGGACTTGATGAAGTCCGGGTTCTCCTCGGCGACCTCGCCGGACGAGGGGTCGATCTTCTGGTCGATCGACTCAATCGTACAGGCGACCTGCGCCGTGTGGGCGTGGAAGACCGGCGTGTATCCGGCCGTGATGACCGACGGGTGCTGCATGACGACGATCTGCGCCTGGAACGTCTCGGCGACGCTCGGCGGGTCGTCGGCGGGACCACACACGTCGCCGCGACGGATGTCGTCCTTGCCGATGCCGCGGACGTTGAACCCGACGTTGTCACCGGGCTCGGCCTTGGGCACTTCCTCGTGGTGCATCTCGACCGTCTTCACTTCGCCGCCAACGTCGGACGGCTGGAAGGAGACGTTGTCGCCGGTGTTGAGGATCCCGGTCTCGACGCGTCCTACGGGGACGGTCCCGATACCGGAGATGGTGTACACGTCCTGGATGGGGAGGCGGAGCGGCGCGTCCGTCGGCGGCTCGGCCTCCGGCAGGTCGTTAAGCGACTCCAGCAGTGTCGGGCCATCGTACCAAGGCGTGTTGTCGGACTCCTCGGAGATGTTGTCGCCTTCGAACGCCGAGATCGGCACGAACGTCGTGTCGTCGGTCGCGAAGCGGACCTGGTTGAGCAGGTTGTTGACCTCCTCGCGGACGTCGTCGTACGAGGACTCTTGGTAGTCGACGAGGTCCATCTTGTTGACGCCGATGATGAGCTCGTTGATACCCAGCGTGCGGGCCAGGAACACGTGCTCTCGGGTCTGCGGCGCGACGCCGTCGTCTGCTGCGACGACGAGGACCGCGTTGTCGGCCTGCGAGGCGCCCGTGATCATGTTCTTCACGAAGTCACGGTGGCCCGGACAGTCGACGATGGTGAAGTAGTACTGGTCGGTGTCGAACTCCTGGTGGGCGATGTCGATCGTGACGCCACGCTCGCGCTCCTCGGCGAGGTTGTCCATCACGTAGGCGAACTCGAAGCCGCCTTTGCCCTTCTCTTCGGCTTCTTCGCGGTGCTGCTCGATTACGTGCTCGGGGACGCTCCCCGTCTCGAAGAGGAGGCGACCCACGAGCGTACTCTTGCCGTGGTCGACGTGGCCGATAATGGCCAGGTTCTGATGCGGTTTGTCACTCATGGGGTAATCACGCGCTAAGGCGCTCTGTGAGTAGGTTTCGGTAGAATCCACTAAAACGGTTTCGATACGGCCCACAGACGATCGCGACGCGGTCGGGCGATTCTAGACAACGCGAGCCACGCCAGCCCGGCACACGGACCCGGTCGCATCGCAACTGCGAGACCGGGACCCCGAAGGCGACGAACCCCGACGACCTACTCCAGTCGGCCGACGTCGCCGAGCACCGCGCTCGCCGTCTCCGGACCGCCCGCGCCCCGCCCGGAGATGTTGAGCCGACCGGCGTGGCTGGTCTCGATCTGGACGATGTTCTGCGTCCCCGAGACTGCGAGTGTTCCGTTTTCGGGGACCAACCGGGGAGCGACCCTGACCGTTTCGTCGGTCGCTTCGCCGATCAGTCGGACGGTCTGGCCGTCTTCGGCCGCGAGGCGAAGCGCGGAGCCCGGCACGTCGCGGATGCCTTTCACGTCCGCGTCGTCGAGGGTGAACTCTCGCGCGTCGTCCGGCGCGTCGGCCGCGCCGAACGAGAGGACGTTGGCGAGGATCACGCATTTAAGTGCCGCGTCGGTCCCGTCGACGTCGAACGAGGGGTCGGCCTCCGCGACGCCGAGGTCCTGTGCCTCCGCGAGCACGTGGTCGTAGTCGAGCCCCTCCGCGGCCATCCGGGTGAGGATGAAGTTCGCGGTCCCGTTGAGCACGCCCCGGACCGCGGTGACGTGGCCGGGTTCGAGGTCCTCCACCGTCGACACCGCGGGGATGGCGCCGCCGACCGTCGCCTCGAACCGAATGTCGCCCGCGCTCTCGGCCACGAGCGCGCGGAGGTCGCCGAACCGCTCCGCGACGGGACCCTTGTTCGCGAGGACCGCGTGGCGGTCGCGCTCCAGCGCGGTTCGGACGTGCGAGAAGCCCGGCTCGGCGTCGTCCAGCGTCGTCGGGGTCGCCTCGACGAGGGCGTCGTAGTCGGCCGCCAACACGTCGTCGGGGTCGTCGTCGCCGACGATGCCCCGCTCGGCTTTGCGAGCCACCACGGCGTCGGTGTCGACGCCCGTCCCGCGGCCCTCGGTCCCGTCGGCGACGACCGCGCTCGACGAGTCCGCGACCGCGACGACCTCGTGGCCGTACTCGCTCGCTAACTCGACCACGGAACGACCGACCGCACCGGCGCCGACGACGGCGATCCTCATGCGTCCACCCCCGTGAGCGGCTCGACGAGCCGCAAGTCCTTCTCGTCGGCCAGTTCCCGGACCGCCGCGAGGGCCGTCTCCGTCTCGCCGGCCCGCGCCTCGAGTCGAAGCCGCGCGCTCGACGCCTCTTCGGTTCCCTGCGGTGCCGCCAGCGACACGTCGGCGACCGACGCCGACTCGCAGGCCTCGATGCGCGAGAGCGTGTTGGAGAGGTCGGTGTCGATGAGGTGACCGAAGAGCAGGAGCGTCACCTCCTCGGCGTACCGCTCCGTTCCGGCCTGCATCACGTTTACGCCCTCGCTTCGAAGCGCCTCGACGATCCCCTCGAAGCGCTCCGGGGTCGCCTCGAAGTCGACTTCGACCGGAATCCGACCGCGGGGCGTCTTGTTCCCGCGCTCGTGGTAAATCGAGAGGAGGTTCCCGCCGTTGTCCGCGATCGGGTGGAGCGCGGCGAGCAACTGCCCCGGCTCGTCGACGAGTTCGAGTCGCACCGTGTGCGTCGAGGGGGTCGCCGAGGCGTGGCCGCCGTCTGGCGACGGGTCGGCCGCGTCGGCTGCGCTTCCCTCCGGCGCCCCGTCGCGTCGGTCGCTCACGCCGCCACCCCCGACCGGGCGCACCCGCGAGAGCGCGACGCGTACTGACACGGTCCTGTGCCCGACGTGGAGCGGTCGCTCGGTGGCTCCGTCGCGGTGCGCCGGGGTGGATTCGTGCCCGTTTGCATACCTCTACGGAGTCGGACGATCGGGTATAAGCCTTCGGCGATGGCAGGCGTTGCCTCGCTCCCCGGAGTGCCAACGCGGCGCACAGTCGCGTCGCTACCGGTTTCCGCGCCGACAGAAACAGAGAGAAACCGCAGGAAGACCGCAGACCGCGTCGTCGACTTAGATGTAGTCGATCGACTGCGGCAGTTCGAGCTTCATCCCCTTGCGCTCGCGGATCTCCATGATCTTCTCGCGCTGGAGGTTGTCGACGAGCACGCGGAAGCCCGCGTTCTCCGTGTTCCACGAGGCGCGGCCCTCGGTGGCCGAGCGGATGTCGGAGGAGAAGCCGATCATCTCCTCGACGGGCGCGATGCCCTCGACGACCATCAGGTCGCCCTCCTGGTACATGTCGTCGACGCGGCCGCGACGACCCTGGATCTCACCGGACGCGGCGCCCATGTGCTCCGAGGGCACGTCGATCCGGACGTCCTGGATCGGTTCGAGCAGGCGGACCTCGCCGTCGATCAGCGAGCGGTGGACCGCGTCGCGAACGGCGGGGATGACCTGCGCGGGCCCGCGGTGGATGGTGTCCTCGTGGAGCTTCGCGTCGTGCAGGCGGAACAGCGACCCCTGGACCGGCTCGGCGGCGAGCGGCCCGTCGTCGAGCGCCTCCTGAAGCCCCTCCAAGACGAGCTCCATCGTCTCGTTGAGGTGCTGAATCCCCTTCGTGTCGTCGATGAGGATGTTCGTCCGGTGGATGTCCTCGACGTTCTGGGACGTGTCTTTGTCCATGCCGGCGTCCTGGAGCGCCTCGCGGCGCTCCAGTTCGGGCATGTCCATCGAGACCTCGCCGAGCTGGATGGCGTCGACGATCTCCTGGTCCATCGGCTCGACGGTGATGTAGAACTTGTTGTGGCGGTTCGGCGACTGCCCCTCGACCTCGCGGGAGGTCTCCTGGGGCTGCTCGCGGAAGACGACGATCGGTTCGCCGGTGATGACCGGAATGCCCTGGTTGTCGCGGATCCGCTGGGTGATCACTTCGAGGTGGAGCTCGCCCTGCCCGCTGATGAGGTGCTCGCCCGTGTCCTCGTTGATCTCGATCTGGATCGTCGGGTCCTCCTTGGCGACCTGCTGGAGCGTCTCGATGAGCTTCGGCAGGTCGTCCATGTTCTG
>Ga0209917_1000226_pt1 | contig 23572 bp, 34 predicted proteins | sample SalPon2_C_H2O_MG_FD_185710 | JGI IMG/M metagenome (GOLD analysis project Ga0209917, IMG submission 185710) | Salt pond water microbial communities from South San Francisco under conditions of wetland restoration - Salt Pond MetaG R2_C_H2O_MG... | ecosystem: Environmental > Aquatic > Non-marine... | reverse complement strand
TCTATGGTAGTATTGATAATGATACTACAGGAGCTGACTTGCAGAACGGGTCTGCATTTGCTGACGCACACGGTCTAGAAATTGGACTCTACGACAACGACACTGGTGCAAACCGAGACGATGTTGGATACGATGTAAGTATGGCTACGGATGTTGTTGTTAACGAAGACGAAGACACATTCTATGTTGTCTTTGACTCCAATGATTTCACATTTGACGATATCGAAGATGGACACCGAGTCAAGGCTAACTTCAGCATGACTCAAGCAAGTCCATTCATTGAGGATGAAGACGAAGCAGATGAGCAATCTGCAGAAGACCGATTCGATATGGTTGAACGAACATTCGAATACAATGGCCTCAACGACGATGATGTTCTTGAAGTTCAAAACAGCCAAGATGCTGTTATTAGCGGTACAACAACCGTTGCAGAGAACACTGAGGTAACTGTAAACATTCGTTCAGAATCTGGTGCATCTACACCATTCTCACTCTCTGAGACAGTAACAGTCACAGAAGACGGAATGGTAGAAGCAGCATTTGACCTGAGCGAATACGAAGCAGGACAAGAATTCTCAGCATCCGTCCGAGGACTTGCATCCACATCACAGGACGCAATCCTTGTTTCAGGCGGACCAGCTGAACTCGATGTAACATTTACTGTCGAAAACGCTGATGGCGATGCAGTTCCTAACGCAACTGTTATGGTCAACGGCGAAGAGTACACAGCAGATGAAAACGGAACGGTTACAGCCCCACTCACAGAAAACTCAACATACTCTGTTGAAACCTCTGCAGAAGGCTACGTTGACGCAACAGAAGATGTGACAGTCTCAGAAGATGAAACTGAATTCACGCTCACTGTTGAAGAAGAACCAACAGAATACACAACAGATGTGGAAGTTGTTGACGCAAACGGAAGCGCAGTTGCTGATGCAACTGTTATGGTCAACGGCGAAGAATTCACAACAGATGCTGACGGTATGGCATCTGTCACACTCGACGAGGGTGACTACGAATTCAGTGTCTCCGCTGACGGTTACGAGACAACCACACAATCCGAAACTGTTGACTCCAACAGTACGCTTACAGTCGAAATGACTGAAGCAATGGATGATTCCGACGAGAACATGACAGATGAAGGCACAGACAATGGAACTGACACAAGTGACGCAGAAAACAACAGTTCCTCACCATCCACTGACTCTGAAACAGGCGGTCAGCCAGGATTCGGTGTTGTCCTTGCTCTTATTGCACTAGTCGGCGCAGCACTTGTTGCTCACCGACAAGCATAATAAGAGAACCTTTTTACTTTCTTTCAACACTTTTTTATAGTAACTCATTGTTATTAGAAACATCTATATGAACCAATTCTCACACTCACCAACAGAACACAAAACAATATACAAAAATGCATTAGATGGTCTACAAAAACAAGAATCAGAAACAATTGAACTCACTGTCACATCCCCACCATACCCAATGATTGAAATGTGGGACGATATTTTCGCACGCTGTGACGAAAAAATAGAAACTGCTATAAATAATGAAAACTGGGACACTGCACATGAACAAATGCACCAATATCTTAATAAAATCTGGCGTGAAGTAATTCGAGTCACAAAAGACAATTCCATAATCGCAATTAATATTGGTAACGCTACAAGACGAACAAACAATTCATTTAAACTCTTCTCAAATACAGCAAAGATAATCGAATTTTTCACAAACAATGGTTGTGAAATGCTCCCCTTTATCCATTGGAATAAAGCCAGCAACAAATCATCCAGCTTTATGGGCAGTGGAATGATTCCAACAAACGCCTATGTAACCAATGACCATGAATATATACTTCTTTTTAGAAAAGGAACTGGTACAAGAGACTTTCCACCAAAACATACACCCCGATATGAAAGTGCATACTTCTGGGAAGAACGAAACGAATGGTTCTCAGACAGATGGACTTTCCAAGGAACTCTTCAACAAATAGATAATGCAGATAGAGACCGTTCAGGGGCATTTCCACCAACACTCCCATACCGTATAATCAATATGTATAGTATCTATGATGACACGGTTCTTGACCCATTCCTTGGAACTGGTACAACACAATTCGTTGCAACAGCTCTTGGACGAAACTCACTCGGATTTGAACTTGACACAAAACTCCAAAAACCACTAGAAAACCAACTAGAAATAGTATCAAATTGGTCAAAAGAACAGATGAATCAAAGAATAACTGAACACAAACAATATGTTCAAAAGTCTGAATATGATTTTCCCTATGAATCAAAATACGGACCTGTGAAAACAAAACGTGAAAAAGATATCACACTCCCAATAGCCCAAAACAATAAAATCAAAGAGAAAAATGATGATGTTCTACAATGGAAAACACAAATCTCTAAATTTAATCAAAATTAGATAATATCCACTGTCGAACTCGCAATATGTGTTATCACCTCAAAAATAACATATCCAAACAATCCAATCAACGATAAAACTACAAATACAAACAACAAATATAATACAATCTTAAACACTAACCCCAACCTTTGTTCTTCTTCAGACGGTTTGATACTTTCATCTTCTAACATTTCCTGTTTTAAATATTCTTCATACGAATCATAATATGACATTGGCTTATATTCTTCTTCGTCTTCATTCTCGTCTTCATTTTCTTCATCTTGTTCAGATGTATCCTCAGTCATATCCTCAGTCATATCATCATTTTCTGGAGACATATAAAATACTACAAACCAGATTTACATATATCTTATTGCGAATCACCCTTTATTCTAAAACTGTGAATCAAAAAGTACTTAAATTGTTGGTTCACATACAAAAATATGCAAATTGAGAGTACAACAGATGACTTACCAGGAATTTTTGCCTGGGTTGTTCTTGGGTTAATATTACTTGGTGTTTTATTTTCTGTAATTCAAGCTTTTCTTAGCTCTATGGTGCTTGGATTATTCATTTACTATTGTTCACGACCTATCCACAAGCGAATGAAAAAAGTTGTTCCATATGAAACAATATCTGCAGTACTTACAATATTTACATTTTTCACTCCATTTATTCTCATATTTTACTATACTTTCTCAACGGCGCTTAACGAATTCCAACGTGCAATATTTGAATATGAAATATATGAACTTCAACCATACATAAATCCATACATCAACTTTGAACTATTACAAGTACTAGAAACACCAGAAGTACTTTTTGAACAAACAGAAGGTGTTGACTTGTTAACAGGACTGCTTGATTATTTTATTGTTCTTGCAGGAGTAATTGGTGATGTATTATTAATCGTAATTGTCAGCTTGACTGTTGCATATTACTTGCTTAAAGATGATGATAAAATCAGACAATGGCTTGAAACACAATCTGAACCAGTCACAAAAGACTTTACAGAGTTTGCAAATCTCACAGATGAAGATTTAAGCAGTATTTACTTTGGAAACATCCTTAATGCAATCTTCACAGCAACAATCGGAATCTTAGTCTTTGTTTCATTTACTACAATAGCACCAAAAGAAATGTCACTAGTGTTTCCCGTCCTATTAGGCATCCTTGCAGGAATCTCTAGCCTTGTGCCGATGGTTGGAACAAAACCAGTATATTTCCCTGTTACAGTATATTTATTCGCAACAATTTGGTTCCAAAACCTCCCAAATGAATTATACATCTATCCACTGTCTTTCTTCATCATCTCCGCAATTATTGTTGATTTCATTCCAGATATGCTTCTTCGACCATATGTGTCTGGCCGAAATATTCACATTGGCATCCTACTAATCGCATACTTATCAGGACCTGTACTTATCGGTTGGTATGGATTCTTCTTGTTCCCAATATTTGCAGTTCTATTCCAACACTATTACACGCTCATATTCCCAAAAATCTTACGTGGAATTTCAGAACACTTCACAACATAATCATACAATCTACTGAACTTCACTCAGAAGTTACTACAATTATTTCCTCAAAAATCATAAAATATGTTCTTTAAAGCCAAAAACTCTTATAGTATTATAAAAATATAACATATAATATGACTGACTCAACTCGAAGAAAATTCCTTGCAAGCACAACAACACTTGTTTCTTTAGGACTTGCAGGTTGCTCAGAAATCTTCAACAACTCTGAACCAACCACAAATGACTCTGATGAAAATCCAAACGTAGAAGATAGATTTGGTGGATATAATAATACTTCCGAAGAACCACCCGATTTCGAAGTTCCTGATGGCGGATATATTGATGCAGAATCGGGACAAGTTAAAGAAGGCGTACTAGACAATGCTAAACCAACTGAATATCTAATCGCTGCACAAGAATCATATGAATATATGGGTGAAAATCTACAACGCTCATATGAAAATTATAGTGACATGATTGATATTCTAAATAGAGACAATATTGATTTTGAACTTGCAAGAGAAAAATGGAGTGGTGCAAGATATTGGGCTGATTGGGCACTATTCTTTAATGAACAAACAATCACACTCTTACAAGAAATTGAAGAACGAAATGCAATCGCCAAAGTACAAGAAACAAACACATTACTAGAAGAAGAATACTACCCATTTGTCAAAGATAGAACAGACGAATTTATTACAAAATATGAAAATGGAGATATTCAGTATGTTAGTGAAAACGCATCTGAAATATATAACCAATTCCAAGACTACCGAAACAGTGCAAACTACTGGCCAATCATCATTGAAGAAATTGATACTAGCAAATATCCAGGCTATACACCAACTGCATAACCAACAAAAGCATCAAATACTTCCAATATAAAACACACAATATGAATACTGAAATAATTAAACTATTACTTACTGCAGTATTAACACCAATCCTTACAACAATATTAACGCTCCCAACATTATTCTCAAAAACATACATACAAACATTCATAACAAACCCATTTTCTTTCTCAAAATCAACAACACTTGAATATACAAAACATTTCTTGCTTATATCTGGAGTTATCTCTATGATTTGGACAATAATCGTAGCACTAGCCACACTAGTTGTAACAGAAGCGACTCAACAACTATCACAATCACTCTTATCATTATTACTTATAATCGCAGCCACATATGTAATACTAATCAGCACAAAAACAACAACCATTCAATCAAAATTACTAAATGACACAGAATTCTCTCCCTCTAAACGAAAACACACTGTGATTCTATTCACACTCACAAGCATTCATATGATTGTGTTCACAATTAGTTTCTTCTTGGTCTTTTTCTTCTTGTAGGCTAGATGTTATTGTATTACTTGGCACAACTGTTAAATGATTAATTCCAAAAGAACAATCTTCAGAACTCATACACTTAGATAAAACCTCACACACCATAAATATTACCATTAATAATAATAATTCTATATCAGTAAATATAACCAGTAAAAATAAACACCCATCAACAAAACCTTAAATACTATAAAAACACAACTAGACTCAAATGCTTCAAAAACTACAAACAAAAATACAAGACAACCCACTTGCAGTAATAGTTCTCATCGCAGCTCTCAGCACCTTTCTTATTCTATCAGTCGTTGCAATTATGCAACCAGGAATCCATGCTGACCCACCTGCAAACAACACCACTAATGAAACACAACAAAATCTTGTAACAAATCAAACACTAAACACACAAAATGTAGTCCTATCACACTATAATGCAACAACAGCCCAAAAAACAACAAAAACATCGCTCACAATCTATAGAAATAACACAACCGCATACGTTCAAAACACAAAACTAGACCAAAACAACTACCAATCATTCACTCGTGAAATAACAGGAAACACAAATGAAATCTGGGTCAAATCAAATAATACAACCACTCTATTCTACGACTACCAAACCGAAACTGTAACAAAACCAAATGATATAGACCTAGAAGAACGACAAACACAAACCAGATTCATCAGAACACTTCTCAACGCAGGAAAATATAACTACATAACAAGCTCACCAACAGGAAAATCACACTTCACTCTCACAGAAATCACAAACAAATCACAACTACTATTTGCATTCCCAGCCGTCCCCAATGATGAAAACGCAACAATAACTAGCACACAAATAAATGGAGTCATACAAAACGGACAAGTAAAACAAATAAATGGCTCATTCCAACACACAATATCATACCAAGACACCATCGGAGCAAATGGAAACACAACACAAAACATTACCAAAACAACAAACTATCGATTCACATTCACAACAACAACAGATAAAACAACATACACCATCCAAAAACCATCATGGGTATCCGAATACGAAACAGAACAAAACACAACCACCAATGAAACACCCTCTAACACTACTAGAACCCAATCTTCTAACACAACAAACACACAAACACCCACACAAACTACATAAAATCAGTTAACGAACTTGTATCCGTCCGAAACACATCCACAACCAACCCTTCCCGTTTCGCCTTCGAAATCATATCTTCAGTACCACTAGAACTACCATCCCAAATAGCTAACAACGCATCCCCATCCTCAGCCATAGCTGTATTCCGAAACAACGGAGCTACCCTCTCATTTGGAGCCTCATCAACATACTCTTCAGGCAAATACAACTCCACACTAATATCAACATCCTCACACTCCTCTGAAACCTCACCAATAACAGTCTTTGCAATCGAATCAACACCATCCGCATCCCCATTCAATAACACATCAACCTCAGATAACTCAAACGGAGACTCTTCAATAGCATCTTCAACAACAGAACGGTCAGTAATCGAACGACTCCCTGCAATAATTAATCTCATACGATAATACACAACACCAAACGCTAAAAACATACCGAAAAACCCACACAAAATAACCAAAACAAAAGAGTTAAACCCTTCCGAAACTAACCATACTATCAATATGGATACCACTGAATATGAAGACTTAATCACTTCTCAAGTCGAAGAACTCAAATCTATTGCAACTGAAGCTAGAGAAAAAAAGTCTGACCCAAAACCACACATCGAAAGCGATATCGCAAACGATATTGCAGAACGCTGTGAAAAACTCCTCGGAATCGATGGACTCCAAGAACTAATCATCTCTCTTGATGATGAAGGATATGACCGAGAAGAAATGGCATTCAAAATCGCAGAAGAACTTGCAGAAGGAAATGTCGGAAACTTCGAAAACGACGACGAAAAAATTGAAGCTGCAATCCGAACCGCTGTCGCACTACTAACAGAAGGTGTCGTCGCTGCACCAATCGACGGAATCGGTGAAATTAGAGTTGAAGACAACGATGACGGCACACAGTTCATCAGAGTCCCCTACTTTGGACCAATCCGCTCTGCAGGCGGCACAGGGCAAGCTCTCTCCGTACTAGTCGCAGACCACATCCGACAAGAACTAAACATCTCCGAATTCAAACCACGAGACGACGAAGTTCACCGATATGTCGAAGAAATGCAACTCTACGAAGAAACCACAGGACTCCAATACACACCAAAAGAAAAAGAAGTCAAACACATCATCCAAAACTGCCCAATCATGGTCGATGGTGTCCAAACCGAACAAAAAGAAGTCGCTGGATACCGAGACCTAGAACGAATCGAAGGCAACAGACCAAGAGGTGGTATGTGTCTTGTCGTCGGAGAAGGAATCGCACAAAAAGCACCCAAAATCCAACGATACGTAGAAGCCGTTGGTATTGATGGCTGGGAATGGATTGACGAAATTGTAGAAGGAACAATCGGAAAAACAGACGAAACAGATACAAGTGAAAATGAACCCACAGAAAACGAAAATACAGAAGAAAACGATACCGAAAATGTTGAATCCGATGGAGGTGCAAATACAGAAATAATAGAAAACACAGAACTTGCACAATTCCAAGGCAACAGCTTCGAACCAAGCAAAAAATTCAAAGCAGACGCTCTCGGCGGACGCCCAATCTTCTCTGATGCAAGCGAAAAAGGTGCATTCCGACTCCGATACGGACGCTCCCGAAACACAGGACTCGCCGCAAGCGGATTCAACCCCGCTAGTATGGTCATCGTAGACAAATTCATTGCAACAGGAACACAACTAAAAACAGAACGACCAGGTAAAGCTCAAGGCGCAGTCCCAGTAACAACCATCGAAGGTCCACTAGTCAAACTATACAACGGAGAAGTAACACGAATCCAAACCGAAAAACGTGCCGAAAACCTCCTAGACCAAATCGATGAAATCCTAGACCTTGGCGAAATCCTCATCACCCACGGCGAATTCCTCGAAAACAACCACGACCTTGCACCAGCACCATGGACCACAGACTGGTGGTACACCGAATACTTACACGCAGGCGGCGACCCAACAGAACACACACAAGACGAATCACTCACAATCGACCAAGCAATCAAACTCTCCAATCAATACGAAATCCCACTCCACCCACACTACACCTACTACTGGTCCGAAATTACCCCACAACAATACCAAACACTATCAAACGAAATCGCTAACACAAAACACAACAGCAACGAAAACACCGTCACAATCACCCTCACAGACGAAACAATCAACACACTAGAAGACCTAGGCATCGAACACACACAAAAACAAGACAACAAAATCGAAATAAATGAAAACCACTACCGAACCCTCAACCTCGTCTGCGACACAAACAACCAAGACAACGCAAACAATTACGAAAACACACTCGAATACATCAACAACATTTCCCCAATCGAAATCCGAAAACGAGTCACACTCCGAATCGGAACCCGAATGGGCCGACCCGAAAAAGCCAAATTCCGAGAAATGGACAACAAAAAAATCAACGCACTCTTCCCCGTCGCAGACGCAGGCCAATACAAAGATGTACTCTCCGCAGCCGAAGACACCACAGGAGCAGACGAAAACTTCTCCAACGAAAACAACCAATACAAAGGCAAAGGTGTCATCGAAACCAGCCTCCCAACACGAAAATGCCCAGACTGCAACACAGAAACATGGCAAATCCGATGCCCAGACTGCAACACACGAACAAACGAACTACTATCCTGCTACAACTGCAACGTCAACGGCGAAAACTACGATGTAAACAGAGGCGACGAATGCCCCGACCCAAAATGCAGCGGCAACATCATCGCCTACACAAAACAAGAATTCAACATCAACCAACAACTAGACAACGCACTTGACAACCTAGAACACACACGAAAAACACAACTAGATAACGTCAAAGCAGTCGAAGGACTATCCAGCGCAACCAAAATCCTCGAACCCCTCGAAAAAGGACTCCTCCGCTCCAAACACGACCTCGGAACATTCCGAGACGGAACAACCCGATACGACATGGTTGACCTCCCACTAACCCACTTCAAACCAAAAGAAATCAACCTCTCAATCGAAAAAGCACACGAACTCGGCTACACAAAAGACATTCACGGAGACAAACTAACAGACCCCACACAAACCGTCGAACTACAAAAACAAGACATGATAATCGCAGACCGTGGCGCTGAATACATGCTCCAAGTAGCCAACTACATCGACGAACTACTAGAAGACTACTACCACATGGACCCATACTACAACGCAGAAACCATCGAAGACCTACAAGGACACCTCGTCGCAGGACTCGCACCACACACAAGCGCCGCCGTCATCGGACGACTCATCGGACACACCAACATCAAAGGACACTACGCCCACCCCGTCTACCACGCCGCAAAACGACGCAACTGCTTCCACCCAAACACCAAACTAACATACAAACTCAACGGCGAATGGAAACAAACCACAATCCAACACCTAGTCGAAACACACCTCACCGAAAACGCCGACGACACCTACACAGACGGCTCAATCGTCCAACACATCAAAAACCAACCAGAAATCCAAGAACTCAAAGTCCCAAGCATGACCAACGACGGACACCGAACACTCGAACCCGTAACAGCCCTCTCCAAACACGAACCAACTGACAAAATGATTACCATCACATTCGATGATGGAGAAGAACTAACAGTCACACCAGACCACAACATCCCAATCAAACCAGACACAGGAAACAATACATTCCAAGAAAAACAAGCCAAAAACATCCACCCAGGCGACACCCTCTACGACTACAACAACGAATTACTAGAAACAGTCAAAAACTACCCAGAAATCGATGTGCTAAAAAAACTTATAGAAAATAAACACAGCCTTAACCTAGAAAATGTAATGATTCGAGGAATGAACAAAGAACAAGTCTATGACCTACTTGTAAGCCACATTAAGCCACAGTGGGATGACGGACGATTCTACAAAATGAAATCATCATGTGAACATCTTGGAATTACAAAGAAAACTCTTGACAATTACCTACGAAGAGAAAGTATCCCAATCTCTCTCTTCCAAAATCTATATGATGGCGATACACAACAAATTATTGAAAACATTCCACGAAATGTAACAATCGGAATCAACAGCGACAACACAGAAATCCCACGCTTTATTGACCTAGACGAAGAACTTGCAACCCTCCTCGGCTACTACACAGCCGAAGGATTTACACGACACACAAATGATGACACTCGTGGTAAAAATACAACAGGCGTCCGACAAGTAGACTTCGCCGCAACAGAAGACCAAGCACGAACCTTCATCGAAAACACACTTGAAAAGAAATTCAATGTCGAAAATGCATACAAAGAAGACAAACGCATCACCGCAAGCGGCACACTAATCACATACTTCTTTGATGAAATCGTAAACGCTGGCCGACTCGCACACACCAAAGAAGTCCCCGAACTAATCAAGAAAGCTGACAACCGACTCCAAGGCGCATACTTAAGCGGATACATTAGCGGAGATGGTTCTTATAAAACAGGTGGGCTTGGAATGTATACGGTAAGTGAAACTTTGAAGAATGACCTTCAGAATCTGATTCGCTCTCTTGGGCATCTTACTCTAGTTAGAGATGTTAAGCCTAGAAAGCTTAATGACGCTTTTCCTGAATTCTATGACCCATCTGACGACTCTATGTCTCGGAAAGGTTGGAATATTCGAATTCAAGATGGGGGCGAATTTATTGAAGAATATGGGGTTCAATTGAGTCGAAAGCAAGGTGGGAAAGAAGTTAAATATAATACTTCAACAGTAAAACAAGTTGAAGTAGTTAACGATTGTCCAGTTACATATAATTTAACTGTAGATAATACAAATAAACTCGAAATAAATGGAAAACTTCAAGCCCAGTGTGATGGCGACGAAGACAGTATTATGCTGTTGTTAGATGGTTTTCTTAACTTTAGTGAGCAGTATTTGCCTGACCGTCGTGGCGCTCGTTCGATGGATAGTCCGTTGTTGATGACGAGTGTGGTGGACCCTGATGAGATTGATGATGAGGCGCATAATGTGACTACGCAGTCTCGGTTTCCGTTAGAGTTTTATTATAAGACGCAGGAGAAGCCTGGGCCGAAGGATGTGGATATTCCGATTATTGAGGATATGTTGGAAGAGGCTACGTCTGGTGAGCGGGATGGGATTCGTGGTGTTGGGTTTACGACGGAGACAGAGGATATTGGGTCGGGTCCGTTTGAGTCTCGGTATAATGAGTTGGAGGGGATGGATTCGTTTGTTGAGCATCAGTTAGAGTTGGCGACACGGACTCGGGCTATTGATGAAAGTATGGTTGCGTCGAAAGTGATTGATAAGCATTTGTTGCCTGATATTCTTGGGAATTTGAATGCGTTTACTAAGACAGAGTTTATGTGTAATATGTGTCATAGTAAGTTTAAGTTCCCGCCGTTTAATCATCAGTGTCCTGATTGTGGTGGTGGGATGCGTGCGATTATGAATGAGGGGATGGTGACGAAGTATGTTGATACGGCTATTGAGATGGGTGAGAAGTATGAGGTGTCGGATTATATGCAACAACGGTTGAATGTGTTATCAGATAGGGTGGACCAGTTGTTTGAGAATGATAAGAATAAGCAATCTGGGCTTGATGATTTCATGTGATTTGGTTGTGTATTGAGAGTTGTTGTAGTTGTTGTGTTTGTTAGTTGTTTTTAGTATTTTAGTAGTATTTTAGTAGTATTTGTTAGTAGTTATTAGCAGTTTTCAGTAGTTTTTTAGTATGTGGGTGTGTTTGTTTGTATATGTCATATAGTGTTGTTGCAGTTGATGTTCGTGATGCAGAAGAGTTAGTTTCGTTTGAGTTTGATTGTGATAGTGAGAGTGGGGCTGTTGATAAGTTTTGTTCTGTTGCGTCGATTGATTCGTGGGAGGATGAGTATGTTCGGGTTTATGTGTTTGGTGGTGAGCCAGGGATGGTTAATAAGTATAGGTTGGTTGAATTGTTTGAGTGATAGTATGAGTGTGAATAAATCAGTGGTTGTTCAGCGGGTGTTGAATGAGTTGGCGGATGAGGGGGTTTGTGTTGAGCGGGGTGTTGTTATGAAGAGTGTTGATAAGTTGTGTAGTGGTAGTGTTGGGGTTTTGGATGAGGATGAGTGTGTTCGGTTGGTTTGTTCTGTGTTGGTTGATGGTGCTGAGTGTGGTGTTGTTGGTGAGGTTGTTAGTGGTGGTTCGGGAGGAATTCTTTTAGGTGAGGATGTTGATGTATTTGATATTGATGATAGATAAGAGTATTGTGGTTGAGGAGTTGGAGGATACTAGTGGTGATGAGTTTGATTATGATGGGGATGTGGCGTCGATTAATGCTCATTTGACTGGTCCGTCGTCTGCTGAGTGTGGTCATTTTGTGGTAGCTCGTGAGTATCGTCGTGAGGGGTATGGGAGTGTGTTGTTTGAGTCGTTGTTGGAAGTGCTTTGTGATGAAGGAGTTAGTTTTCTTCGGGTTGAGATTCAGGCGTTAGGTGAGGGTGGGGAGAATGATGATGTAATGGAGTTTTTACGGGAGTATGGGTTTGAGTATGAGGGTGTGTTTGAGCATTATAATTGGGGGACTTGTATTCGGGCGAGTGGGTATGTGTGAGTTATTTAAGAGTTTGTTTGATTTAGTATGTGTTGAGTGTTTGTGCTGCGTATATGAGGGTTGTTGCAGTGATGGTGGCGGTGAGTATTGTAGTAAATAGGATGAAGAGTATGTCTGTTTTGTTCATTGTTGTGGTTTTTTATGGAGTTGTTCCTGCGAGTGCAACGGTTCCTGCGAATACGGAGAATACCATTAGTGCGGCGAGTATGAGGGAGCGTAGTTTGTTTCTTTGTTCTTGGTTCATAGTTGTGTGTTTGTGTTGTTTGGATTTAAATTTTTATGTTTCGTTGAGGTTGGTTATGTATTGTCCGTTGGAGAAGGCGTTTGGTGTGGCTATGAATATGTTTCCTTCTTCGATGCCGTTGTATTCGGTGTATTCTCCGACGACTCTTACGAGTGCGGGGGAGTCAAAGAATGTGTTGTTGTTTTCTTTTGGGATGATGAAGTCTTCGATTGCGACTGTTATTGGTTTGTTTTGATTTGTTTGTTTGGTTCCTTGTATGTTGAGGAGGTTGATTTCCCATACGTCGTCTTTTTGTGGTGTTTTGTCTGTGTTGTATTGTAGTTTTGTTGAGAGTTCGTTGGCTTTTTGTTGGTAGTTGTTTTTGAGGAATTCAAAGAATGTTGTTTGGATGTGTTGTTCTAGTTGTGAGAGTTCTTTTTTGATTTCTTGTTGGGTTTTGTTGTTGTATTGGCTGTCGATTGTGGCGATTATTTCTTTTTGTTTTGTTTGGTTGTGTTTGCTTGCGTGTTTGAAGATTGTGGCGCAGTATTCGAATAGTGTGGTTGGGTGGATGTTTTTTGTTTGGTATATATTGAGGAGAAGGTCGGTGTTGACACCTTCGTTTTCGAGTCCTTCTTCGATTAGTTTGAGGGGAATTGCAAATGTATTGTTTGTGTCGAATATGTTTTCAAATTCTGGGTAGGATTCTTTTATTGTGTTTATATCAGTATCTGAGAGTTCAAATTGAGATAGGGGAACAGCGTTATATTTTGTCATTACGGTTGTATTTTATTTGTTGGTATAATTCTTTTGTGGTGTGTGGGTTGGTTAGTCTTTTCTGAGTGTTGGTGTTGGTTCATAGTCGATTCTTGAATGAAGTTCTGGAATGACTTTATCTTTTGTTTCGTAGAGAATTTCTTCACAGTTGGTGATTAGTTGGGTTACATTTTCTTTTTCTGGTTCGGTTTCAGTTTTTAAGTGTCCAATTGTGTTTCGTACAGAGTCTTCCTTTCCAGTGAACCAGGGTCCATAATCCATTCCATCTGCACTTTTGAATAGTTCTTGAAGTGCATTTTCGCATTCGAGTACAGCGGCGTGTGTTTGTTCGTTTTCAGCTAAGTGTTTTGCTTTTTTGAGTTTTTTCCATGCGTGTTCAATTCTATCGACGGTTATGTGTCCCATAGTAATATAAGTTTGTTTTTTACCATAATAAGTTTTTGTTTTGGTTTGTTGTAGGGTTAGAGTGTGATTGTAAGTGTGAGGGTGTGTTTATTGGAGTGAATCGAAAGAATAAAGCCGTTTGTTGTTGTAATATGTTGTAATGGTTGTAAAAGAACAATATGCGGTTGTTGTTTGTTCTGAGTGTGAATTTGTTCGTATTGTTGACCAAACGAATAAGACTAGTAAATGTGGTCGGTGTGGAAAGCAGAAGAAGATGAAGCAGATGAAGAAGTTTGTTACGACAGATAGTCAAGAGAAAGCTCGATTGGTTGCGTCTGAAGTTCGGGCGAAGCAGAAGGGATATGAGGATGATTTTCATGAAGCATATGAGAATGGGGAGTTTGATTTGTCTAATTATTCTGGGGTTTCTGGTCCAAGAGATTGGGTTGGGGAAGATGGGTCGAATAACAGTTCAACGTCAAGGAGTGATAAACAGATTGTTTTGGATGTGATTTCGGATTGTGAGTGTCCGACATTTGATAATATCGTTGATGGAGCTAGTGTGTATGGTTTGGATGAAGAGAAGACTGAGAAGTTATTATCTCGGTTGCGTAGGAGTGGTGATGTGTTAAAGAGTAATCAAGAGTACCGTGTCTTGTGATATGTTGTCGTGTTTTTGAAAGTGTGGTAAGACTTTTGTATGTCTCTGTTTGTTATGGATTTGTGAATAAATTTAGTGCGTCTATTTCAACAGGTAATTGTTATGGGTTGCAACGGTCCCATTCTGAAGTGAAAGAATCTGTAGAGATTGTAGCTGGAAATGCAACGTCACCATATGTGTATGATTCTTTTGCATTTGTTGCAACAGATATGATGGAATATTTTTCAACAGGAGAGTTAGATTTTTCTGATGATATTTTAGTTGGTACAAGTACGACGAGTTGTTTTACGTTTGGTTCTTCTATTGTTGGTGGAATGATTGTGAGTTTACCGTGGGATGATGGGTGGGATTCAGAAAAAGAAGATTTCTTCGATGAGTATAAGAATAAGTTTGGAGATGAATTGGTTGAGACATTCAATTCACGTCCGAAATTTTCTGCGGATGGTTTTGATAGTTATTCAGCATCTGAGATTGGATTAACAAATGATTCAATGACAGTGTTTGAAGAAGATGAAATTTCTGTTGACCAAGGGTTTGTTTCAACATTTGGGTTTGTTAGTAATAACACGTTTAATATTTTATATTTAGTGACAGGTTCAGAGAGTACTACTGAACAGGCAGAGTCTGTTGTTCGTCATCTTGATACATTAACAGTATTTGAGTCACCGAAGAATAAGATGGGTGTTACTGGAACAGTATGGGTTCCATGTTCTCGGATGATTTCTTCGCCAAAATTCCAATCATATCTTGAAAGTGAATATGAACTTTCAAATGGGTCGCATTTGAATTTAGGTTCATTAGATTCGCCACATATTTATGTTGATTCATCATTAGAGTTTACTTATTCAGAGGATTTGCAAGGGGAATATCAAGTTGAAGTTGTTGGTTCACGAAATTCGAATCAGATTGAACTTCAAGTTAAAGATACTTTAACTGATGTGTCTACGGTTGATTCAAGTGAGCTGACTACTATTAAAACAGGTTGTATTGGGAAACAACCGAATGGTGGTGAAGTGTTTATTGGTCAGACATATGTTGATTGGAGTTGTGGTTGTGATTCATCTGTTTGTCCAACAGTAGTTATAATTTCGTCATCAAATGAGATTTCTAGTTCAATTCTCTCTGAGATAGATTCGATATTGAATGAATCAGAGGGGAGAGAAGCATTTGAAATAGATATTGGAAATGTGACTCTTGATAATTTTTAATAAAACATAGAGTTACTCTGGCTTCAGTCCTTCAGTTTCAATCCGTGCAACTGCTTCACCTTCTGGGAGATTTGGTGAATTGACAAGGTTGAACACTCGCTTGTTTGCCTTGCTGTTCTTGATGTAAATTCGGTAATTACTGCTATGGCCTAGAATGTTTCCTCCGATTGGCTTTGTTGGGTCTCCAAAGTACGAGTCAGGATTAGACTGAACCTGATTTGCAACAATTGCAGCTGCATTATAAATATTTGCAAATTGCTGAATGTCATGGATGTGCTGATTTAGCTTCTGCTGTCGTTCTGCAAGAGCGCCACGACCAACATACTCTGAACGGAAATGAGAAGTGAGTGAGTCAACACAGAGAAGCCGAACTGGGAAATCAGTGTCATGGAAGTCTTCTGCAATTTCCTGTGCTTTTTCAGCAAGAAGCATCTGGTGGCCAGTGTTATGTGCCTTTGCAACACTAACACGGTCCTGGAAGATTCGAACTAATTCTTCCATATCATCGGGATTGTTAATATCACCGCCACCCATATCTCGCTCCATACAAGCTTCAATAATTTCATCATCAAGTCCATTCACCATCTCTGTAATCCGAGACGGGCGGAAAGAATCTTCAGAGTCAATGAAAATTGCTCGACCACCAAGACCACCATGCTCTTCAGGAAGCTGAACATTTACAACCATCTGGTGTGTAAACTGTGACTTACCACTTCCATACTCACCATACACTTCAGTAATAGACTGTGTTTCAACACCACCCTGTTCATCCTTTTCACCCTCTGCAAGAAGAAGGTCATCTAACTCAGGAATGAGCGTTGAAATCTTTCCAACTTCTTTTCGGTCTTCAAGCATCTCTTGAGACGATTGGAAGCCACCAATATCAGCTTCTTCTCGGGCTGCTTGAATCGCATCAACAGCCGTCGAATCACCAATATCAGCTTCATCTGCGAGAACACTAGAATCCGCACTCGCAATCTTTACAAAACGTTCATAACCTGCTTCCTTAAGTTTCTCCGCTGTTGCGGGACCAACTCCTGGTAGATTTTCTAATTCATCAGACATTGTGATTATTCTGTTGTGACTACTCCCTCTTATATCTGTCTATTTCCCTCTACAAAAACAGAATAAAAAACCCCTGCAGTACTGCGATTAGTGAACATATATAAAACCTTTGAAAACAATAACACTTCTAGAAAACACAGTCAAAATTCTAATAACCTTGTAACAAAAAACAACAACCATGAGTATACCAAGACCAAAAACCGAAAACGTACTAGAAACTCTTGAAGAAGAAACACAATTGAACTGGGAAGTGAAAAACGACAAACCAGACTTACTAACATTCATCACAGAAATTTGGAAATTTGAAATCATATGGGACGGAAACGGATGGTACTTTGAACTATATGATGTTTCTGACAGACTATACGGCGACGATGAACCTAAATGGGCACTTGGTCGTATGCGTAATGGAACAAAAGTTCTACAAGAACTCCCTGAATTCATTCCACACGAAGTAAAAGCATAATCAATACCTAAACAATCTTTTTCCACACATAACCCACAAACAGTAGCAAACTATATTCACACAACACCAATACTATATTTTTGTTATATTTTTTCCACGCCCTACAATAATTAAACAGAATTTACAAACAATATTAATAATTAAAACAACTTTCAATCCTACCAAATTTACACATCAAAAACAAGACAAAAAAATGGAAAGGAAAAGCTATATATGGGTGTGTAACTTACTAGTGATTCACCTAAAATTAACTATTTGATTACTAACTATGAGTACAGAAAATAATACCCCAACGAATGATGAATCACAAACAAATAACACCGAAACACCCCAAATCAAAATCCCAATCAAACGAACCACAGGAGACACTCTTGAAGAACGTCTCACAGACAATGCATACCACAACATCCTTCCTGCTCGATACCTGAAAAAAGATAAAGAAGGCAACCTTGTCGAAGACCAAGAAGACCTCTTCAAACGAGTCGGAAATAATGTCGCACTTGCAGAAGCAGTATATGAACTAGAGCGAAAAGATGAAACTCTTACTGTCACACCAGACCAAATTAAACCTGAACACCACGCACGAGGCCGACTTGCAGGTGAAGTATTTGGATTTGACTCTATGGAATTTGACGAAGTAGGAGACCTACCAAAAACACTCGAAAACGCACAAGAACACCTACTCAACGAAGAAGTCAAACTCACCGAAGAAAATGTTAACAAATTCGCATACGAAACAATTGTTCCTGAACTTCCAGATGATGTTCAAACCCACGTTGAAGAAATTGCAGAAGAATTTACCGATATGCACGAAAACCTCAAATTTGTTGCCAACTCACCCACTCTTATGAATGCTGGCGACGACCTACAACAACTCAGCGCATGCTTCGTCAATTCTCCTGACGATGATATGGATAGCATCCACGAAACTGCCAAAGAAGCCGCAAAAACGTTCCAGTCAGGCGGCGGTATGGGGTATGCTTTCTGGAAGCTCCGACCAAAAGGCGACCCTGTTGGTAGTTCAGGTGGTATTTCTTCTGGACCAATCACATTTATGAATACTTACGACCAAATGTGTGAAACTGTCGCCCAAGGCGGAACACGACGAGGCGCACAAATGGGCGTGATGCGAATTTCTCACCCAGATGTGCTACAATTCATCCACGCTAAAAACAAGGATGTTTCACTTGCCCATACGCTTCGACTTAATGACCCTGACGATTACACGCACACACAATTCATTGATGCACTAAACGAAGCACGAGAGTTAATTGATGAAGACGGGCTTGTCCCACCACACCTTCGAAATGCTGTCGAAGGACACCTCTCCAACTTTAACATCTCTGTTGGCGTTACTGATGAATTTATGGAAGCATACTTTAACGACGAAGAATACACATTCACCAACCCACGAACAGGTGAACCACACATTGTCACTCCACAAACTGCTGAACTATATGAAATGTTTGGCTATGGAGAACATGTCGAAGTCGGTGAAGAACTCTCAGTCCCAGCAACCAAACTATGGGAAGACATTATCCACGGCGCACACGAAAACGGTGAGCCAGGCGTCATCTACCTTGAGCGAGTAAACAAAAAACACAGTTTTGATGTGTCTAAGCACCCTCAGCACCGAATTTTAGCAACTAACCCATGTGGTGAGCAACCGCTCGAAGAGTATGAGGCGTGTAATCTTGGACATATCAACTTCTCAACGCTTGTAGCGGCGAATCCTGAGTATCAAGACTATCGTTCTTTCAAGGATGCTCATGATGAGTTTGAGAGTGAGGAAGAAGCTGTTGAAGCGTTCTTAGAGCAGGCTATTGATTGGGATGAATTTGATTATCGGATTGAGTATGGGACTCGGTTCTTGGAGAATGTTGTTACTATGTCAGATTTCCCAATTGATGAGATTGAAGAGAAGGTTAGTGAGATGCGGAAGATTGGGCTTGGTATTATGGGGTATGCTCAGATGTTGGTGCAACTTGGTATTCAGTATGGTAGTGAGCCTGCGAATGAGGTTGCTCGGCAGATGATGACACATATGAACCATGAATCGAAGCAAGTGAGTCAACAGATTGCTGTTGATGATTCGCCTGGAATGGACCGTGGTGTCTTTGGTGAATGGGACAAAAGTAAGTTTGCTTCGCCTGAAGAATATCAAGAGTGGTTTGAGCATCATACGGGCGAAGATGCTGAAGAGTGGAGCGGTGAAGGGTTCCCACTTAGAAATCATAATACCACTACAATAGCTCCAACTGGTTGTGTTGCTGAAGATACGCTAGTGTCTACTACAGATGGTTTACAGACGATTGATTCAGTAGAATCTGATGCGTCTGTTCCGTATGGACAATGGTCTGAGACAGAAGGTGATGTTACTGCTGTAACAGATACGGGTGAAGAATCTGTTGGGGGTGTGTATGATAATAGTCTTGCTGAAGTGAAGACAATTGACACTGAGCAAGGCTTTTCTGTAAGTGCAACACCAAATCACCGATTTAGAGTGCTTACGTCGGCAGGTGAGTATACTTGGCGTGAAGCAGGTGAGTTTGAGGTTGGTGATAATATTGTGATGGTTCGAAATACATTTAGTGGTGGTTCTGATTCAGAGATTGATAGTTCGGAGCTTGATGTTACACATCATAATACGGATGAAGACTTGTGTGTTCCTGATGTGATGACAGATGAACTTGCTGAGTTCTTAGGTTATTATATGGGTGATGGATATGTTCATGAACGAGTTGGTGTGAAGTATGTTGTTGATTCTTCTGAAGAAGAACTTGAAGAGTATTTGATTGAGTTGTCTGAAGATGTATTTGGAGTGACACCGACAGTTGAAGATAAAGGGTCACGTAAAGTGTATGCGGTTGGTGGGCGTCATTTACCTCGTATTTTTGATGATAATGGTTGGACAAAAGATTCAGGTAATACTGGTGAGGGGAGTGCTTCTGCATTTATTCCAGAAGAGGTTCTTTCATCTTCTGAATCTGTTGTTCGGTCGTTCTTGAGTGGGTTGTTCGAAGCTGATGGATGTGCTTCAACAAAAGTTGAATTATCTACTGTTTCAGAGACGCTTGCTTCTCAAGTACAGACTGCTTTGTTGGGTCTTGGATGTGTGTTTGTTCAGGATTCAATGGCAGGTGAAGACATTAGTGGTCATTATGGAGAACGGACTCGATACACACTTCGAGGTGCAAATAAGCGTGAAGATGTTCGGTTTTCAGATGAGGTTGGATTCATCACAAAAGAGTTTGATGGTGATGTAACGAACCAGTCATTTAAGAATGATTCCTATCCACCTGCTTTTGTTGAGTATGTTGAAGAGTTAGATGGGTTTGATGATTTGCCGTCGAATATGAAGAAGCGTGTTCGTTCGGCTTCATGGAACGGAAGTCTCTCTCGGCGTGCTGTTCGTGATGTTGAGGAAGCATTAGGTGAGGTTGTTACAATTGATGGTCGTGTATTGACTGATTTGTATGTAGCAACTGTTTCATCTGTTGAAGATGATATGGCATATACTCGTGATATGGAGGTTCCTTCGACAAATACCTATACTGCAAATGGGTTTGTGTCACATAATACAACTAGTATGGTAGGGAATACCACAGGTGGGTGTGAGCCGATGTTTAATGTTGCGTATATGAAGAATGTGAGTGATGATGTTCAGGGTGATGAGATGTTGGTTGAGTTTGATGATTATTTCTTGCGTGTGTTGGAAGCAAATGATGTTGATATTGAGCCTGTGAAGGAAGAAGCACAGGAGTTAATGCAAGCGAATGAGTTTGAAGGGGCACAAGACTTAGAGACTGTTCCTGATGAGCTTGCGGAACTCTTTATTACGACAAGTGAGATTGATGGTGTTGGTCATGCGAGTGTTCAGTGTGCATTCCAAGATGGTGTGGACAGTAGCATATCCAAGACTTGCAATTTCCCGAATGAAGCAACAAAGGATGATATGCGGGAAGTGTATGAGTATATTTATAAGAATGGTGGGAAGGGTGTGACTGTGTATCGTGATGGTACTCGGTCGAAGCAGGTGTTGACGACTCGTGCTGATAATACTGAGTTTTCGGATGAAGATGAGTTTACAGAGTTCTTGACTGAGCAGGTTGAGTCGGGTGAGGTGACAGTTGAGGCTATTGTTGAGACGCTTCAGGATGAGTTTGATGTTCGTGCGACGAGTCAGGATGGGCAGTTAGGCTTGTCGGAGTATCGGAAGCGACCTGATGCACTTGTTGGGATTAATCAGCGGATTAATACAGGATATGGTACTTTGTATGTGTGGATTAGTGAGGGGTCTGATGGAAATATGTTTGAGGTGTTTGCGTCGATTGGGAAGGCTGGTGGATATACGCAGTCGTTCACTGAGGCGTTGTGTCGGATGATTAGTATGTCGCTTCGGTATGGTGTGCCGCCGAAGCGGATTGTTCGGCATTTGTCGGGGATTCAGTCTCCGAAGGTTGCGTGGGAGAATCAGGAGCAGGTTGCAAGTGTTGCTGATGGGATTGCGATGGCGATGGATAATTATCTTGAGTATGATGGTGTGGTTGGTCTCATTCAGGAGTTGCGAGCAGATGATAGTGAGTTGGGTGGTGAGATTGTTGGGAGTGACCCACCTTCAGATATGGATGTTGAGGGACTTCGTAGTGATGTTGATGATGCGGTTGAGAATGGTGAGGGCGATGGAGAGTTTGAGGTTGGTGCAAGTGTTGACCTTGCTTCGGATACGCCAGAGCCAGAAGCGACGAAAGATGGGGTTGAGGATTCGACTGCTGAGTTAGTTGCACAGGGTGAGTCGCCTGAGTGTCCTGAGTGTGGTGATATGCAGTTGTATTATTCGGAGGGGTGTAAGACGTGTGAGTCGTGTGGTTGGTCTGAGTGTTGATTGAGTAATTTATCAGCAGGGGGTGAGGTGAATCCCCTGCGGCTTGACCCCGAGCGTACTTCACTTTCAGTAGTTTTTTAGTATTGGTGGTCGTAGTGTTTTGTATGGGATATGGTACTGATAATCCGCCTCGGATTGTGAAGCCGTTGTTAGAAGAGTATGGTTTGGAGATTACTGAGTGTGGGTATAGTGGTTCGTGGGCACGGGTTGAAGCGGAGAATGGTCGTATTGTTTATGTTCGTCGTGAGGTGTCTAATTCGGTGACATTTAAGGATAGTGTTACTGGTAGTATTCGGACGGGTGTTTCTGAGACGAATGTTGGGAAGCGAGATGATTTGGTTGGAGAAGTTTTATTGGAGGAGCTTGGTGGGTATAGTTCTCTTGTTGAGGGTATTAAGAGTCATTCTAATTTGCAGTTTTTGGGTTAGTGTTTTGGTTGTTTGAAATCATAACGCTTTTACTTTTTCCGTTAGTAGTGTGTTGTATGAGAAATGACCCTGTAATTTCGGTTGATGAATTTGAGGAAGCTCGTGAGAGTGCAGATGAAATGTGGAGTGATTTTGAGGTGTTTGAAGAAGAGCGAGATAGTGTTCCGCTTCAGCATATTGTGTTTGAGGTTGTAGAGGGGCAGTATACTCATCCTGCTGGCCCTGATAGTATGTATGGTTTGGAAGGTTCTGCTCAAGATTTAGTTTGGGATAAGGTGTTCAGTAGTGGGTTGGTTCCTGAGGGGATTCCAACTGAGGTTCGTGAGCGGTTTGCTCGTGAGTTAGGAAGTGAGGTGTCCGAGTGTTCAACTGAGTTGTATGACAGAATGCGTGATGTTGTTGACCCAGAGTCTGATGTTTCGTTGGAGCGTGTTCAAGAGGTTATGGAAGATGAGGCGGAGGGAATTGTGTCTGAATCGTATTGATTTTGTAT
>Ga0209917_1000225_pt1 | contig 23572 bp, 25 predicted proteins | sample SalPon2_C_H2O_MG_FD_185710 | JGI IMG/M metagenome (GOLD analysis project Ga0209917, IMG submission 185710) | Salt pond water microbial communities from South San Francisco under conditions of wetland restoration - Salt Pond MetaG R2_C_H2O_MG... | ecosystem: Environmental > Aquatic > Non-marine... | reverse complement strand
TATTAATTATTAATTACGAATTCCGCGATACAAAGAGGATTTACACGCGAAGTCGTAACGAATCGGCCAATACGTGACTCTGCGATCGAACCAGATCAGCGACGGATTCTGGCGGCCTCACACCGGACGGAGTGGTTCGTTCGGGTCCCGATCCGCTCGCCGGTTACCGGCGACGTCGCACCGCTCGCCTTCGACCACCCTCGCCCGGACGACACCGCACTGACACACTGCTTCCGATGAGCGCAACCCGATCCCAACGTCTACAGAAGTCGTTCCTGAAGTATCAGCACATATTCGTCTTCGCGGCGCCGGCGGTGTTCGTGACCGTAGTCCTGTTCGCCGCCCCGACCGGCGGAAGCGGCGGGATGGACTACTGGCTGGAGTACTGGTGGCTGTTCCCGTTCTTCCTGCTGGGAGCGACGACGGTCAACACGGTCGGGATCAGCGGTTCGGCGCTGTTCGTACCGTTTCTGATCTTCATCTTCCCGGTGTTGGCCGGAGAGACGCTCACGCCGGAGACGCTCGTGAAGGTGGGACTGATCAGCGAGTCCTTCGGCCTCTCGGCGTCGTCGATCGCGTTCATCCAGTACGGCCTAGTCGACCGACGACTCGCGCTGACCATCGTCGCCGGAAGCGTCCCGTTCGTCATCGCCGGGGCGCTGCTGTCCTTCTTCATTCCGGAGCCGCTGTTTCACGCGGCCCTCGGCGCGGCGCTGCTTGTCGCCGGCTACCTGATGCTCAAGGCCGACATCGGCCACGACGGGCCGGACGAGACAGACGACGCCGTGGCGACCGACGGCGGTCCGGCGGCGGAGTTCCCCGATGACGACGGGAAGCTCGGCCCCGCGGGCGTCGACGCGACCGAGGGGGGGAAAGTCACCCGGGTCGACCGCGAGGGCGACACGTACGAGTACTCCTGGTCGGGGTACCTCGAACGGTTCACCAACTACAGCGTCGGCGGGACGTTTCAGGGGCTAGCCGGCTTCGGGAGCGGTGAACTTGGGATCATCTCCCAACTGCGGACCGGTGTTCCCACCCGCGTCGCCATCGGGACTAACCACATCATCGTCGCGACCACGGCGATCCTCGCCTCGCTCGTCCACGTCTTCGGCGGGACGATCCTCGGCGCGTTCGGCGTCGGCGGGGTCCACTCGCTGAGCCTCGCATCGACGCCGTGGAACATGGTCGTGTTCACGGTCCCCGCGACGGTCACCGGCGGACAGATCGCTCCGTACGTTTCGAACGCGCTCGATACCGGAACCATCCAGAAAGGGGTCGCCGCCCTCTTCGCTACCATCTCGGCCGCGCTCTTCCTGATGGCCGGCGGAGTCGGGATCTGATACGGTCAGACACGCAACACGAACACATGTACGACCATCTGCTCTTGCCGACCGACGGAAGCGACGGGACGTCGACGGTCGCCGAACACATCGGTTCGCTCGCCCGGCGGTACGACGCGACGGTCCACGTGCTGTCGGTCGTCGACACGCGGAACCGATTCGAAGGCCCGAGCATGGGGCTGGGAACCGAGACCTGGGAAGACGCCGAGCGCGAACGCGCCGAGCAGGCGGTCGACGACGCCGCCGGCGTCCTCCCGGACGACGTCGCCGTCGAGTGCCACGTCGAGTCGGGCGTCCCTCACGCCGAAATTCTCGACTACGCGGACACGGCCGACGTCGATGTCCTCGTGATGGGGACCCACGGCAGAACGGGGATCGACCACTACCTGATCGGCTCCATCGCGGAGCGGGTCGTCCGACGGTCGCCGGTCCCGGTCCTGACGGTCCGCATCGCCGACGAGTGAGACTCCGCGCCGCGGTCACGACTACCGACGAACCGCTGATAACTCGGACACGAAAACCGAACTCGATCGCACCGGGCGCTGATTCGTCGAAGACGAGCCGGCGATGCGCGGTCGCACGTCGCTGCTCCGACACCTCCCGCGTCGCAGACCCGATTCAGCCGAGGACGTACCGGAGCGCCGGGACCCTCTCGACGAGCGCCTGCCCGCCGACCTGAATCTGCTCGATGTAGGCGTCGAGGCCGAGGACGCGGCCCGCGCCGAACGCGGCGACGGTGAGGAACACCATCGCGTACACCAGCGTCGAGTCGAACAGGGCGAGGAAGTCGCCGCTCCACCCGCCGAGGTAGAACAGCGTCATCTGCATCGCCCCGCCCAGCGCGGCCAGGCGGACGAACGCGCCGAGGATCAGCGCCGCGCCGATCAGCAGCTGCGTCGCGGGCACGAACACGTTCGCGAACTCGACGAACCACGGCGTCGACCCCATCGCGGCGTACAGGCCGCTGACCGGGCTCGCCGCGTCGGGCGCGTGGACGAGGTACCCGCTGGCGTCGAACGCCTCCCCCGTCACCTTCCCGAGGCCCGCGAACAGGATCATCCCGCCGATGGTCGCCCGGAGCAGGACGATGAACAGCGCCGACAGCGAGTGCGCCTTCCCCAACAGCGTGATTCCGCCGAACTCGCCGCCGAACTCGTTTGTGGATTTGGTGGACATTGTGTCTCTCCTCACTTGCGAATACACCGGTTGCGTATATAAACCGAAAAGCGAGTTCCCCCTCGGCGAGACGAATCCCGCCGCGACCCCTCATCCGCCGGGTCTTTAAATACTACACCCGAACGTCATCGGATCAGGCCGGTTCTCCGGGCTCACCACGCCTCGCCGCTTGCGAGGTCGACCTCGGCGTCCCCCTTCTCCGAGGGACAGACGTCCGCGAGCACGCAGTCGGCGCATTCGGGGTTGATCGCGGTACACGTCGCGCGGCCGTGGTCGATCATGAGGTGCGTGAACTGCTGCCAGTCGCTCTCGGGGACGACGTCCAGCAAGTCCTGTTCGATCGCTTCGGGGCGCTCCTCTTCCGTGATCCCGAGCCGCCGGGTGAGCCGCTGGACGTGGGTGTCGACGACGATCCCCTCGACCACGTCGTGGCCGTGCTGGAGGACGACGTTCGCGGTCTTGCGACCCACGCCCGCGAGGTCTGTCAGCTCGGACATCGTGTCCGGCACTTCGCCGTCGTGCTCCTCCGCGATGTCCGCGCACGCGGAGCGGATGTACTTCGCCTTGTTGTTGTAGTAGGTGATCGAGTCGATCGCATCGGCCATCTCCTCTTGGGGCGCGTTCGCGTACTCCTCGGGCGTCTCGTACGTCTCGAACAGGTCGGCGCACACCTTGTTCACGCGCTCGTCCGTACACTGCGCGGAGAGGATCACCGCGATGAGCAGCTCCAGCCGGTTGGAGTAGTTGAGCGAGATGGTCGAGTCGGGGTACTCCTCGTACAGCCGGTCTAAGACCTCGGCGACCTGCTCCGCACGCGGATCGAGTGGCGTTCCCATACCCGTTTCTCCGTCCGGGCGACATTGAACGATCCGACTGCGACCCCCTCGTCGGGGTCCGGCGGCGCTCGACCGCTCGGCCGCGAGCCGAATTACCCGAGAGAAGCGGTCGCTGCGCCGCACGAACTGACCGGCTGTCACGAACTCCGACCGAAGTGGACGACTGCGCCGGTGGCGGCGGCGGCGACGAAACAGCCGAACCCGTAGATGAACGCGATCGAGAAGAACGGTCCCAACCCCTGCGTCAGCACCGCCGGGTTTCCCGCGTCGATCGCGAGGCGGACGCCGCTACCGAGCCCGAAGACCGCCGCGAACACGACGGCGGTGAGCACGCCGGCCTTCGCGCTGTCGCGTATCGACCCCGCGAGATCGGCGCTCCCCGAGCCGACGGCACCGCCCGCCGCCGCTCCCCCGAGGGCCCACCCGTCCGGACCGATGAGGACTCCGCCGACCAGTCCGACGGCCGAACCGACGACGACGCCCACGGCGACAGATTTGGTAAGAAATCGCATGCCGGGACGTGCGGCCTCCGTTTCTTATCTCCCAGTGACGGGTCCGACTCGGGAGTGGCAAGTAGCCTCGCTTGCGGCACACGAGTCAGCTACGGCGACGGTCTCCGAACGAGGCCTGCCATCCGTCGAGAACGTCGACGGAGCCACCGAGTAGTAAGACAGTTACCACGCGGCGCGCTGGTGAGCGTATGGACGTACTCGACGTCGCGGCGCGCGCGACCGAGACCGGACCGGTCTGCGACGCCTGCCTCGGCCGGCTCGTCGCCGACCGGAGCTTCGGGCTGTCGAACGCCGACCGCGGCTCGGCGCTCCGGGTGTCGCTCGCGCTGCGCGACGACGAGGACCACGAGCCGGTCGACACCGCGGACTGCTGGGTGTGCGAGGGGCGCTGCGCCGACTTCGACGAGTGGGCGGAGCGCGCCGCCGAGGCGGTCGAAGGAGTCGAGTTCGCCACGTACAACGTCGGCACGCGCCCGCCGCCGCTGATCGAGGAGAACGAGGCGCTGCTCCGCGCGGACGCCGGCCTCGACGAGGACGCGGGCGAGCCGTTCAAATCGGAGTTCAACCGCGAGGTCGGCAAGCGGTTCGGGCGGCTCACGGGCGCGGAGGTCTCCTTCGACCGCCCCGACGTCCAGTTCACGATCGACCTGGCCGAAGACGAGGTCGACGCGAAGGTGAACTCCACGTTCGTCTACGGCCGGTACAGGAAGCTGGAGCGCGACATCCCGCAGACCGAGTGGCCCTGCCGGGAGTGTAAGGGCTCCGGGCGGCAGGGGGCCGACCCCTGCGACCACTGCGGCGGCTCCGGCTACCTCTACGACGACAGCGTCGAGGAGTACACCGCGCCGGTCGTCGAGGACGTGATGGACGGGACGGAGGCGACGTTCCACGGCGCGGGCCGCGAGGACGTCGACGCGCTCATGCTCGGCACCGGCCGCCCGTTCGTGGTCGAGGTCGAGGAGCCGCGCCGCCGCCGGGTCGACACCGACCGCCTCCAGGCGGACATCAACGCCTTCGCCGACGGCGCGGTCGAGGTCGAGGGGCTCGGGCTCGCCACCTACGAGATGGTCGAACGCGTGAAGGGCCACGACGCGGCCAAGCGCTACCGTGCCGCGGTGACGTTCGACGCCGACGTCGACGCCGATGCCCTCGCGGACGCGGTCGCCGCGCTGGAGGGGGCGACCGTCGAGCAGTACACGCCGAACCGCGTCGACCACCGCCGCGCGAGCATGACCCGCGAGCGCGACGTGTACGAGGCGACCGGCGAACTCGACGACCCGCGTCACGCGACCGTCGAGATCCGCGGCGAGGGCGGCCTCTACATCAAGGAGCTGATCTCCGGCGACGAGGGGCGGACCGAGCCGAGCCTCGCGGGACTCCTCGGCGTCGGGGCCGAGGTGACCGCGCTCGACGTCCTCGCGGTGGAGGGCGAGGCGGAGCCGTTCGAGCGCGACGAGTTCTTCCGGGAGTGACGCCGCGCGGGCTCTCTGCCGGGGGCTCACCGCGCCGGACTAGCCCGGGCAAGGACGCGGAACCAACGGGATTTATCTGACAAGCGTCAGACGTTCAACCATGGATGGGAGCGACGTAGACGGTGGAAGCCCCCGAGAGGGCGGTACCCGAAACGGCGGCGCGCGCGGCGAGTCGGGCGGCGCGACTACCGCCGGTCGGGCGGGATCGCCCGCCGTCGGCGACCCCGTCGTCCGGCCCGCGGTCGACGACGCGAGCGAGGTCCCGGCCGCCGCCGACGTGTCGCTGAACGGCGCCGACCGCGCGGAGCGACCCGACCGGGTCTCGTCGGTCCTCGTCGCCGTCGGCCCCGGGCCGCACTCCGGGGCCACCGTCGACGTCGCGCGGGAGATCGCGGCGGCGACCGACGCCTGGCTCGAACTGTTCCACGTCGTCCCCTCGGACGCGGCGCTCGCCGACGCGGCGCCCGACGACGACGCCTCCGGGACCGTCGCCCCCGCCGACGCCGCCGACACCGACTACGCCGCGGCCGGGGAGCGGCTCCTCGGCGCGGCCGAGGACCGGCTCGGCGGGTTCGACCGCGCCGACCGGTGGCTCGTCGAGGACCGGACCGCCGCCGGGGCGATCGTCGAGCAGTCGGCGTACTACGACCTCGTCGTCGTGGGCGCGCCGACGACGGGGACCGTCGGCCGCTTCGTCTTCGGATCGACGACCGACACGGTGATCGGCGACGCCGAGGTCCCCGTCGTCGTCGTCGAGGCCGACGGGTCGACCGCGCTCGACGCGGCGTAGGGCGGGTCGCCCCCCCATCGCTCTCCCTTCCGCTCCCGTACCGCCCCGGTTCGACTCTGTTTGCCTCCCGTCCGACCCTGTTCCGGCCGCGTTCTCGTCGTTCGCTACCGTTCCACACCTCGGCGACAGCGTTAAAACAGTGTACACACTTGTACATCACAACGCGGAATACTACATCGGTGGACACAATGAATCTCAACGACACGGTCGAGCGCGTGACGGACGGGGAAGATCTGACCGTAGCGGAGGCGCGCGAGGCCGCGCGGCTCGTCTTCGAGGACGCGACCGAGGCCCAGATCGGGGCGCTGCTCGCCGCGCTCCGCGCGAAGGGCGAGACCGAGGCCGAGATAGCCGGCTTCGCGCAGGGGATGCGCGACGCGGCGCGGACGATCGAGCCCGACCGGGAGCCGCTCGTCGACACCTGCGGTACCGGCGGCGACGACTACGACACGATCAACGTGTCGACGACCGCCGCCGTCGTCGCCGCGGGCGCGGGCGTGCCGATCGCCAAGCACGGCAACTACTCGGTCTCCTCCTCCTCCGGGAGCGCGGACGTGCTGGAGGTCGCGGGGGCCGACGTCAAGGCCGAGCCGCCGGCCGTCGAGGACGCGATCGAGCGCGACGGGATCGGCTTCATGCTCGCGCCCGTCTTCCACCCGGCGATGAAGGCCGTCATCGGCCCGCGCAAGGAGCTCGGGATGCGGACCATCTTCAACGTCCTCGGCCCGCTCACCAACCCCGCCGGCGCGGACGCGCAGGTGCTCGGCGTGTACGACCCCGACCTCGTGCCCGTCATCGCGCGGTCGCTGGCGCACATGCCCGTCGAGCGCGCGCTCGTCGTCCACGGCGCGGGCATGGACGAGATCGGGATCCACGACGAGACGGTCGCGGCGGAGGTCGACGGCGAGGACGTGACGGAGTTCACTATCTCGCCCGCGAATCTCGGCCTCGATCGCGCGCCGATCGAGGCGGTCGCGGGCGGCACGCCCGAGGAGAACGCCGCGGACCTGCGCGGGATCGTCGACGGCTCCGTGACGGGCCCGAAGCGCGACCTCATCCTGGCGAACGCGGGCGCCGCCATCTACGTCGCCGGCGAGGCCGACACGCTCGCGGCCGGCGTCGAGCGCGCGGCCGAGGCGATCGACTCCGGCGCGGCCGCCGAGAAGTTCGCGGCGCTCTGCGGCGACGGCGCCCCCGCGGAGGGGCCGGAGGCGGCGACCGCGGAGGACGACGACTGATGGCGCGGGTGAAGATCTGCGGGATCACCCGGGAGGCCGACCTGCGCGCCGCGGTCGACGCGGGCGCGGACGCGGTCGGCGTGATCTCGGAGGTGCCGGTCGACTCCCCGCGCGAGGTCGACCCGGCCGGGGCGGCGGAGCTGCTCGCCGACGTGCCCGCGTTCGTCACCGCGACGCTCGTGACGATGCCCGACTCCGCCGAGCGCGCGGTCGAGCTGGCCCGCACGACCGCCCCCGACGCGATCCAGCTCCACGGCGAGTGGACCGTCGACGAGCTCCGCTACATCCGGGCGGAGACGGAGCGCAAGGTGCTGCTCACGGTCGGCGCCGACGACCCGGCGCGGGCCGAGGAGTTCGACGGCGCGGTCGACGCCTTCGTCGTCGACTCCACCGACGACTCCGGCGCGGGCGGGACCGGCGAGACGCACGACTGGCGCGCGACCGGCGAGCTCGCCGCCCGCCTCACGACCCCCGTCGTGCTGGCGGGCGGGCTCACGGCCGACAACGTCGCCGAGGCGGTCCGCGTCGCCGACCCCTTCGCGGTCGACGTCGCCTCGGGCGTCGAGATCGAGGGCGGCCGGAAGGACCACAACGCCGTGGCCCGCTTCGTCGCCAACGCGGGCCGGGAGATGGAGCTGCTATGACCGGCGCGGACCCTCCGCTCGACCGCTCGAAGGCAGCGTTCGTCGACCTCGCCGCCGACGCCGAGAAGCCGGTGGTCGTCCGCGCGTCGGCCTCGCTCGACGCCGATGTCACCCCGCTGGGCGCGTACGCGACCCTCGTCGGCGACAGCCCGTACGGGTTCCTCCTGGAGTCCGGCGAGAAGGTCGCCTCCAGCGACCCCGACGGGGCGTTCACGAACGGCGGGAAGGCGGACCGGCACGCCCGCTACTCGTTCGTCGGCTACGACCCGGAGGCAGTCGTCTCCGTCCACCCCGACCGCACCGAGGTGACCGAACTCGGTCCGGCCGCCGAGTTCGTCGGCGACGGGGTCGACGGCGCCGCGCGGACGCGGTCGACCGCGCCCGACCTCGGTCCCGACGCCGGCGACGCGGTCGACCGCGTCCGCGCGGCGTTCCCCGACGTGCGCCTCCGCGGGTTCCCCGACACCGACCGCCAGATCCTCTCGGGCGGGTTCGTCGGCTTCCTCGCGTACGAGGCGGTCTACGACCTCTGGCTGGAGGAGGTCGGCGTCGACCGCCCCGAGACCGAGTTCCCGGACGCCGAGTTCGCGCTCACGACCCGGACCGTCGTCTTCGACGAGCGGGAGGGGAGCGTCGAGCTCGTGTTCACGCCGGTCATCGGCACCGACGACGACCCCGCCGCCGTGTACGACGACCTCGCCGCGGAGGCCGAGCGCGTCGCGACCGAACTGCGCGAGGCCGCGCCGCCCGACCCCGACGGCGTGCGCGTCGGCGAGGAGTCCGCGGACCCGCGCGAGGAGTACGAGGAGGCCGTCCGGACCGCCAAGCGCCACGTCCTCGACGGCGACATCTACCAGGGCGTGATCTCGCGCAGCCGCGAGCTCCGCGGCGAGGTCGACTCGCTCGGGCTGTACGCGGCGCTCCGCGACGTGAACCCCTCGCCGTACATGTACGTGCTGCGCCACGACGACCGGACCGTCGTCGGCGCCAGCCCCGAGACGCTCGTCTCCGTCCAGGGCGACCGCGTCGTCTCGAACCCCATCGCGGGGACCTGCCCGCGCGGGACGAGCCCGGTCGAGGACCGCCGGCTCGCGGGCGAGATGCTCGCCGACGGGAAGGAGCGCGCCGAGCACACGATGCTCGTCGACCTCGCGCGCAACGACGTGCGCCGCGTCTCGGAGCCCGGATCCGTCCGCGTCGAGGAGTTCATGAACGTGCTGAAGTACAGCCACGTCCAGCACATCGAGTCGACCGTGACCGGGACGCTCGCGGCCGACGCGGACGCCTTCGACGCGACGCGCGCGACGTTCCCCGCGGGGACGCTCACCGGCGCGCCGAAGGTGCGCGCGATGGAGATCATCGACGACTTAGAGACGACGCCGCGGGAGGCGTACGGCGGCGGCGTCGGCTACTACTCGTGGACCGGCGACGCCGACTTCGCGATCGTGATCCGCACCGCGACCCTCGACGAGTCGGGCGAGGAGTCGGTCGTCGGCGTGCGGGCGGGCGCGGGCCTCGTCGCCGACTCCGACCCGGCCGCGGAGTACGAGGAGACCGAACAGAAGATGGACGGCGTGTTGACCGCGATCGACCGGATCCGCGAGGGCGACGAGAGCGACGCGGAAGGCGACGACGCCGACCCGATCGCCACCGGCTCGGAGGCGGAGCGATGAACGTCGTCGTCGTCGACAACTTCGACTCGTTCACCTACAACCTCGTCGAGTACGTCTCCGACCAGACGATCGACGGCGAGCCGGTCGGCGTCGACGTGTTCAAGAACACCGCCTCGCTCGCGGAGATCGAGGCCGCGGAGCCGGACGCGGTGATCGTCAGCCCCGGGCCGGGCCACCCGAAGAACGAGCGCGACGTGGGCGTGACGATGCCGGTGTTGCGAGAGCTCTCGCCGACGGTGCCGACGCTCGGCGTGTGCCTCGGCCTCGAGGCCGCCGTCCACGAGTACGGCGGCACCGTGGGCCACGCGCCCGAGCCGGTCCACGGCAAGGCGTTCCCCGTCGACCACGACGGGAAGGGCGTGTTCCACGGGCTCGACCAGGGGTTCCGGGCCGGCCGCTATCACTCGCTCGCGGCGACTGAGATCCCGGACGCGTTCGCGGTGTCGGCCACCACGGAGCACGAGGGCGAGTCGATCGCGATGGGGATCCGCCACCGCGAGCACCCGATCGAGGCGGTCCAGTTCCACCCGGAGAGCGTGCTGACCGGGTCGGGCCACGACCTCATCCGCAACTTCCTCACCGCCGTCTGACTCCCCGGGACCTCGGGCGGCGCCCTCCGCTTACGACCCGCCCTCCGAAGACGCGTCCGAGTCGCTCGCCGTTTCCCCGTCCGCTGCTTCGTCGCCAGTCTCGTTGTCCGCTGCTTCCTCGCCCTCCTCGTCGTCGAGCCCCCTGCCGGCGAGTCCGACGAGGTGGCCGACCTCGGGGAGGATGATCTCGTCGACGCCCAGCCGGACCGCGTTCTCGGAGCCCGGGAGACAGAACACAGGCGTGGCGGAGACGACCCCGGCCGTCGCACGCGACCCGACGGTCCGGGTGCCGACCTCCTCGACGGAGCGCCGGCGGAACAGCTCGCCGAACCCGGGGAGCCGCTTCGCGAAGAGCCCCCGGACCGCCTCCGGCGTGACGTCGTCCGGCGTGACGCCGGTGCCGCCGGTCGTCACCACGACGTCGGTGTCCTTCCGGCGGGTGAGCCGGTCGACGGTCCCCTGGACGCTGTCGTAGTCGTCGGGGATCAGCTCGCGGACGACGACCTCGTGGCCCGCCTCCTCGAACGCGCCCGCGACGTAGTCGCCGGCCGGGTCCTCGTCCGTGGACCGCGAGGAAGACACGGTGACGACCGCCGCCGCGACCGACTCGGCGTCGTGGCGATGGTGGTGGCCGCCGTCGTGCCCGTGGCCGTGCTCGTCATGGTCGTGGTGACCGTGTCCGTGGTCGTCGTGATCGTCGTGCCCGCGGTCGTGACCGTCGTGCTGATGATCGTCGTCGTCGTCGTCGCTCATGGACCGACGTTCGACGTCCGCGCGAAAACATCTCCCGGTCGGCGAGCCCCGCGTACCTTCTCACGGCGACCCCCGTCAGCGCGGGAGCCCGCTCGGCGTCTCGCTTCCCCGCTTACGGCCAGTCGTCGCGGGCCTGCTCGTCGGGCGCCTCGTCGACCGCCTCGCCGGTCGCGAGCGTCCAGCCGGCGGCCTCGGCGGCGTCCTCGACGTGGAGGAACTCCCAGTCGGTCGCGTCGGCGACCGCCTCGTCCTCCTCGTCGACCCCCACGAAGACGTGCCGGTCCGTGTCGAACTGCTGGCTGATGTTCTCCAAGCTCTCCTCGACGCCGCGCGGCCCCGAGAAGAAGTCCTGTCGCACGCGGTGTTTCCGCGTGAAGTTCGTGACGACGTAGGTCGGCTTCTCGCTGACGACCCCGACGTACTCGGTCCACTGCCGGGCGTTGTTGAACACCGCGTTGGGGTCCGCGAGCGCTTTCAGCGCGTCCAGCTCGAACGCCAGCGTCATGTCTGTAGATCCGCCGCTGTCCATGCGCACCGCTTACCCCCGACCGGCGAAAACAACTTCGCTTCCCCGGAGACGCCGCGACCGCTCGCCGCGCCCCGACGGCGCTCACCGCGAACGGATCTGGTAGTAGTCGGTGAACTTCACCACGTCGCCGTCGTCGAGGTCCCCGATCTCCGGGGCCGTCCACGGCTCTCCCGCCAACTCCCGCACGACGCTCTGTTCCTCGTCGTCCAGTTCGTCGTAGTGGCGCACCCGCGCGTCGGACGGGATACGGCCCGTGCGGCGGAGGCGGAGCCGTCGCCCGGTGTCTCTCAGTGACATGTGGTATCGTGTGCCATGATAAATCATAAACGTTTCGCGGCGATCGGCGTCGCAGCCCCTCCCGCGCCCCGGGATCGCGGCAGTCGGGGGTTCAGTCGGCGGCCCGGGGAAGCGTGAGCGTGACCACGGTCCCGCGCGGGTCCGCGTCCGCGACCGACGCCGAGCCGCCCGACTGCTGGACGACCCAGTAGACGAGCCACAGCCCCAGGCCGCTGCCGTGGTACAGCGCGTCGACGGCGGTTCCGTCGACGAGCACGTCGCGGTTCATCCCCGTCAGCCCCGGTCCGTCGTCGGCGACGCGGACCCGCACCGCGTCGGCGTCCGCCTCGACCGACACCTCGACCGCGGGCCGGTCCCGGTCGCTGTGGAGGATCGCGTTCCGGACCAGTTCGTCCACGGCCCGCGAGAGCCACGTGGTCGCCGACGCCGTCGCGACCCCGTCCTCCGGCGCGGACGCCTCGACCGTCGCGGTCGGGAACTCCTCGGTCGCCGTGTCGACGGCGTGCCGCGCCACTCGCCCGGCGTCGATCGGCTCGGTCTCCGGCGCGTCGCCCAGTATCTCGGTGATGTGGTGGGCCTTCTCGCTCGTCTCCAACAGGTCGTCGGCCCGCGAGACGATGTACTCGGCGTCGGCGGGGTCGGCGTCGCCAGCCGTGATCTGTTCGGCCCGCCCCCGGACGACCGTCAGGGCGTTCCGGAGGTTGTGCTGGAGCACGCGGTCGACGACGCGGAGCTGTCGCGCGCGGTGCTCGCTGTCGGTCACGTCGCGGAGCACGCCGACGACGCCGCCGGGGTCCTCGCCCTCCGGGCTCTCGAGCGGGTAGTACCGGACGTCGAACGTCCGCCTGCCGCGCGTCGGGTGCGTCCGCGTCGTCCGGTACTCCACCGTGTCGCCCCGGAGCGCGCGCGCGACCTGTCGCTCGGCGGTCTCGTAGCCGTCGTCCGGCACGACGTCGGCGAGGGTGAGGTCCGTCACGTCGCCGCTCCCCAGCCCGTGGTACTCCCGGTACTGCGGGTTCGCGAACAGGAGCCGGCCCTCCCGGTCGACCGCGGCGATGAGATCGGTCGCCCCGTTGATCGCGCGCTCGTACCGCTCCAAGTCGCGTTCGCGCTCCTTCCGGTCGGTGACGTTCCGGCAGATGGCGAACGTGCCCGCGAGGTCGCCGTCGGCGTCGTAGTACGGGTACCGCTGCGTGCTGAACGTCGCGTCCCGGCCGCTCTCCGGGAACGTCGGCGATATCTCGTACGCGGTCATCTCCTCGGTCTCGAGCACCGACTTCCGCCGCTCGTCGACCTTCGCCGCCGTCTCCGGGTCCATGAACGCGAACTCGTCGGTGCCGTACAGCTCCTCGCGGTCGACGCCGGCGAACTCGCTCACCGCCTCGTTCAGCAGTTCGAACTCGCCGTCGCGGTTCTGGAGGAGGACGGGGTCGTCGAGCCGTTCGACGATAGCGCGGTACTGCTTCAGCCGTCCCATCGCGGCCTTGCGATCGGTGATGTCCGTCTGGATGGCGACGAACCGCGAGACCTCACCGTCGTCGTCTGCGACGGGGGCGATCGTCTGGTGAGCGTGGTACAGTTCGCCGTCGTGCCGCCGGTCGACGATCTCCTCTTCCCACACCTCGCCGTCCTGGAGCGTCGACCACAGCGCGTCGAAGTACTCGTCGGGCATCTCGCCGGAGTTGAGGATCGCCGGCGTCTCCCCCAGCGCCTCGTCGACGTCGTACCCGGTGTGGTCGGTGAACGCCGGGTTGACGTACTCGATCGTGCCGTCGACGTCGGTGACGTAGATCGCGTGGCCGGCGTGCTCGACGAGGTTGCGGAACGTCTCCGTCACCGCGCCGCCGACCTCCTCGACCCCGTCGCGGAAGACGCCGGTGTAGACGGCGTCGGGTCCGTCTCCCGCCGCGTCGGGGGAGTCGCTTTCGTCGTTCTCCCCGATCACGCCGCCGGGAGCGTGCTCGTGGAACCGCACGGAGAACGTCACCGCGTGGCCGTCGGCGTGTCGGAGCGGGACCGAGACGCTCCCGCGATCGGGGAGCCCCTCGACCCGCGCGAGCCGTTCGCGGACCGAGCGCGTCCGCTCGTCCGCCGTCTCGGACGCGACGAGGTCGACGAGCCTGCGGCCGCGGAGCGCGGCCGGCTCGTAGCCGAGCGCCGCCTCGGTGGCGTCGTTCGCGTACAGTATCGTCCCCGCCTCGTCGAGGGAGACGACCGGGTCGGCACACTCTTCGACGAAGGAGGCGAAGAAGTCGTCGGGGGGGCGTGACGATCCCAGAACCATCTGGGCGGTAGTAGCACGTACAGCCTGAAAAGCGACCTGAACCGCCGCCCGCCGTCCGTCGTTACTGCTCGGTGGGGGCCGCGAGGTCGTCGACCGAGAAGCCGGGTTCCATGAGCCGGTCCGTCTGTCCGCTGACGTCGCGCCCCTCGCGCATCAGCTGCTTGAACGCGGACTGCGGCGAGAGGTCGCCGATGAGCACGCCGCCGACGACCTTGCCGTCCTTCAGCGCGACGCGCCGCCACTCGCCCTCGGCGGTGGTCGCCTCCACGGAGTCGTCGCCGAGCGTCGGGTGGCCGAACGAGAGGAACGGGAAGTCGAAGTGCGTGATCGAGTACGAGGAGACCCACTCGAACTCCTCGCTGCCGTAATCGACCATGTTCCGGGCGGCGATCGTCCCCTGCTCCTTCGCCGACCCCCACGAGCCGTTCTTCGCGCGCTCGCCGAGGATGAGGTCGTTGAACGTGGTGATGTCGCCCGCGGCGAACACGTTGTCGACGTTGGTCCGCATGAACTCGTCGACGACGATGCCGTCGTCGAGCTCCAGCGGCGTGTCCTGGACGAGCTCGGTGTTGAAGTCGAGCCCGATGGCGACGCCCGCGAAGTCGCACTCGTAGCGCTCGCCGTTCGGGTCGACCGCGGCCGCGACGTGGCCGTCGTCGTCGACCTCGAAGTGGTCCACGCCCGAGCCGAAGACGGGCTCGACGCCGCGCTCGCGCATCGCCTCGTGCATGATCTCCGCGCCCTCCTCGGAGAGCGCGTAGCGCCACCAGTTGTCGCCGCGCATCAGGTACTTCGCCTCGACGTTCTGCGCGCCGCAGATGGCCGCGAAGTCGATACCGAGGAGGCCGGCGCCGACGATGACCGCCCGCTCGGCGTCCTCGACGCTCTCTTTGATCCGGCGGGCGTCCTGGAACGTCCAGAAGTGGTGGATCCCCTCGGCGTCGGCGTTCCCGACCGGGAGCTGCTGGGGGGTCCCGCCGATCGCGAGCAGGAGGGAGTCGTACGCGAACGTCTCTCCGTCGTGGGTGTGGACCGCGTCGCCCTCGACGTCGATGTCGTCGACGATCGTGTTGAGCCGGAGGTCGACGTCGTGCTCGTCGTACCAGTCCTCCTGGTGGATCGAGATGGGGGCCTCGGGGAGCTTCCCCTTCGCGTACTCCTTGATCAGAATCCGGTTGTAGAGGGACTCACCCTCGTCCGTGAGAACCGTGATCTCGGCGTCGGGCGCTTCCTCGCGGAGCGTCTCGGCCGCGGACGCGCCCGCGATACCGTCACCGACGATCACGTACGAATCGCTCATAGCCGGGCGTTCGGATTCATGGTTAATGTGGGTTGTCATCCGCGTCTCGGACCGTGATAATTCCCCACATACACCTCGAAAAGACCGGTTCTGCGCCGCCCGTCGCGGCCGATCGACGCCGCGCGGTCAGTGGTCCGCGCCGGCCGGCTCCGCGGGGAAGTCCTTCTCGCCGGCCCTGATCGCGACGTCGAGCCAGTTCTCCATGGGGACGAGCGGGCACTCGTACGCGTGGTTGTACGCGCAGGTCGGGTTGTACGCGTTGTTGAAGTCGACGACCCACTCGCCGTCGACGCGGTCGCGGTCGGGTTCCAAGTCGAGGTACCGCCCCGCGCCGTACGTCTCCTCGCCGCTGGTGGCGTCGCGGAACGGCACCCAGAACCGGTCCGCGCCGTCGACCGGCCGGTACGCCTGAAGCGTCGCCGACTCGCCGTCGACCTCGAAGCGGAACTCCCCCCAGCGCCGGTACGTCTGCTCGCCCTCGGCGGTCGTCTCGACGGTGACGGTCTCCTTCTCCCCGTGTTCGCGGAGCGGGAGGACGAACCGGTACGACGGGTCGGGGTCGAAGTACGCCAGCCCCGGGAAGCCGTCGCCGCGCATCGACACCGGCAGCGGCGACCGCGCCGACTCGCGGAACTGCTGGACCTTCGCCTGCCGCTGCGCCTCCACCTGCGCCGCCCAGTCGTCGTCGGCCTCGCTCGCTGTCATCGGTACGTCGGTATTGTCTCTAACGCGCAATAACAGTTCCGCGGTGCGGTCGGCGACGCGCACGGCCCACGGCGAGTGGCGTCGCGGCCCGCCCCGACGCCACACATTCAAGAGCGTCCCGACCCAATCGCGGGTATGAAAATCCGGCAGAACATCCGCCACTGGGCCGCCAAGAAGGCGCTGACCACGCCGGTGGTCGGCGACGTCGCCAACGACAAGCTCGTCGACCTCCACACGAGCATCTTCCTCAACAAGGCGGACGAGGACCGCCGCGAGGAGCGCCGCGACCACCTCGACAGCTTCTTCGACGCGACGATGGACACGTACGTCGCCGCCCTCGAGGACGGCTTCCCGGAGGCGGAGGCCCGCGAGATCACCCACGTCCAAGCGAACTTCGACTTCTTCAACCACGGCTGGACGGAGATGATGGAGATCCCGGGCGACGAGTTAGAGGCCCACTACCGCCGGTACGAGTCCTTCTTCACCGACTACGGGATCACGATCGACGACCCGCTCGGCGACTTCCGCCCGCCGGAGGGCGTCGTCGACGCGCCCGAGACCCCCGAGCGGCTCGGCTCGCCGGAGTACGAGAACGCGCTGGCCGGCTTCGCCGACGACGTGTACGTCGAGACCGACGACGGCGAGACGGTCGTCGGCGGCGACACCGAGGAGCCGGACGAGGTCGACCCGGCCACCGCGCCCGGGCTCGACGAGGACGAGGCGAGCGCCTGACCTGCGTCGCCGTCGGTCGGTAGACCCTCGTTCGCGCTCACGGTCGCCGGCAGACCCGCCGACGGCGGCCGTCCGCCGCGCACGTTTATAATCCGCGGGGGACACCGTGGCGTATGAACCGCGGGCAATCGTTCCTCCTCCTGCTCATGGGAGCGGTCTCGCTCCTCACCCTCTTCGTCATCCTCCCGTTCGTCGAGTACGTGATCGCCTCGGCGATCTTGGCGTTCGTCCTCTACCCGTTCCACCGACGGCTCACGCGCCGGCTCCGCCGCCGCGTCTCGGAGCGGTTCGGGGAGATGCTGTCGGCGCTGACGCTCATCCTCTCCGCCATCGTCGCCGTCATCCTCCCGCTCGCGTACATCACCTGGGTGTTCGTCCGCGACCTCACCGCGATCGCCGCGGGCGAGACGGCGATAGACGTGGCCGCGATCGAGGCCGAGGTCGCGGCCCGCACGGGGCAGGACCCCGAGATCGGCGCCCTCCTCCAGACCGCCGGCGAGCTGCTCGTCCAGACGCTGTTCGGCGGATTCAGCGGCGTGTTGAACACGGCGATCCGGGCGTCGGTCGGGCTGTCGCTCGCGCTCTTCCTCGTGTACTACACCCTCATCGACGGGCCCGCGTTCGTCGAGTGGCTCCGGGAGAGCAGCCCGCTGCCGGCGGACGTGACCGCCGACCTCGTCGACCGCGTCAACGTGATGACCCGCGGCGTGGTCATCGGCCACATCTCGGTCGCCCTGCTCCAGGCGCTGGTCGCCGGGCTCGGCCTGTGGGCGGCCGGCATTCCCAACGTGGTGTTCTGGACGTTCGTGATGGCGGTGTTGGCGCTTCTGCCGCTCATCGGGGCGTTCTTCGTGTGGGGGCCGGCCGCGGCCTACCTCGTGGTCGTCGACCAGGTGACCGCGGGCGTGTTCCTCGCCGTCTACGGCGTCGCGGTGATCGCGATGGTGGACAACTACGCCCGGCCGCTCGTCATCGACCAGCAGGCGCATCTGAACCCGGCGATCATCCTCCTCGGCGTGTTCGGCGGCATCTACTCGGTCGGGTTCACCGGGCTGTTCGTCGGCCCCATCGTGATCGGCGTGCTCGCGGCCACGCTGGAGACGTTCCGCGAGGACTACGACGCGATCTGAGCGAGAGTTAAGTCGTCGCGGGGACGACGGCGGGTATGGCGACGACCGCGACCTCCCGACTTCCGGACCGACGCGACGCGCTCCTCATCGCCGGCGCGGCGGTCGCCGTTAACCTGATCGGCGCGCTCGGCGTCCCGTTCACGACCACCGAGAGCGCCTGGTTCGCCGCGCTGGAGCTCCCAGCCTTCTACCCGCCCGGGTGGGCGTTCGGCGTCGTCTGGCCGGTCCTGTACGCGCTGTGCGGCGCCGCGGCCGCGCTCGTCTACCTCTCCGGGCGCGACGGCGGGGCGACGGCCGGCCGGGTGTGGACCGCGCTCGCGCTGTTCGGCGTCCAACTCGCCGTCAACGTCGCGTGGTCCCCGGTGTTCTGGGGACTCGAACGCCCCGACCTCGGGCTCGTCGTCCTCGCCGTCCTCCTGCCCCTCGTCGTCGCGACGATCCGGGCCTTCGACCGCGTCGACCGCCGGGCGGCGGCGCTCCTGCTCCCCTACCTCGCGTGGGTCTGCTTCGCGACCGCGCTCAACTACGCGATCTGGACGCTCAACTAGCCGTCGCCCTCGGTCCCCGTCTCGCCGTCGCTCATCCCTGTCGCGTCGTCGAGTGGCGGCGGCCCCCGCTCCAGTCGATCGGCCACGAACCGGCGCTCCGTCCGGGTCAGCTCGCCGTCCGTCTCGCGGAACGCTTCCAGTCCCTCGCGGTACCGGTCGGCGTCGACCGCGGCGAGGGCCCCGGCCGGCCGCGCCAGCTCCAGCTCGGCGATCCCCGTGCGTTCGCCCGTGTACGCGAAGCCGCACTTGTGGCACGCCTCGTACGCGAACGGGTTGTTCACGGCGATCTTCACGCGGTCGAAGCCGGCGGCGGACAGGTCGGCGACGGTCTCGCCGATCAGCCGCGGGCCGATCCCCTCGCCGCGCCGCGCGGCGTGGACCGTGACGTACCGCAGCCGGCAGCAGGTCGGGTCGGTGCGGTCCGGCGAGAAGGAGACGGCCGCGATCACGTCCTCGTCGAACGTCTCGGCGTCGACCGTGCCCGGGAGCGGCTCGTCGGGCTCCCAGCCCGACGCGGCCGGGCCGCCGTCCGCCGTCCGGATCACCGCCTTCCCCGGCTTCCCGACGACGAACTTCCCGGCGTACGCGAACGCTCGGTAGTCGAGCCGCAGGGTCTCCCCCTCGCCGGGGGGACACACGAGCGCGTACTCCATGGGGTGTCATACGGCGGCGAGCGACTAAATGGGTCGGTGGCTCTTTGTCCGTCCCGGCGCTCGGTCCGTCCATGTACGGCCTCGGCGACGTGGCGTTCTTCGACCGGGTAGCGCCCCTGTACGACCTCGCGATGCCGCCGGCCGACGGGACGGCGCTGGCCGCCGGCCTCGACCACGCCGCGCGCCCGATCGAGCGCCTCCTCGACGTGGGCGGGGGGTCGGGTCGGGCCGCCGCCGCGCTCACCGGCCCCGACATCACGGTGGTCGACGCCTCGGTCGGGATGCTCTCGCGGGCGCGGCGGGTCCGCGGACTTTCGGGGCTCGCCGCCGACGCGGGCCGGCTCCCGTTCCGCGACGGCAGCGTCGACGCGGTCACGGTCGTCGACGCGTTCCACCACCTGCCGGACCGCGAGGCCGCGCTCGCGGAGGCGGCGCGCGTGCTCGCCCCCGGCGGCGCGCTCGTCGTCCGCGAGTTCGATCCGGAACACCCGCTCGGGCGGCTGCTCGTCGCCGGCGAACACGCCATCGGGATGACCTCGCGGTTCCACACGCCGGCCGCCCTCGCGGCCGCGATGGACGACGTCGACCTCGATCCGCGGATCGTCGACCGCGGCTTCGGCTACACGGTCGTCGGCGTCCGGCGCTGAACCGCCGGGCTTGCGGGCGATACCGGTTAGAAAGAGAGCGCGGCGTCAGTCCTGGGTTCGCCCGTGGGGCTCCGCGCCGCGCGTCGGCTCCGGCGAGTCGCCTCCCTCGTCGTGGGCGTGGTCGTGTTCCCCGTGACCGTGGTCGCCGTGGTCGTGGGCGTCGTTCGAGCCGGTCTCGCCGAGCACCTCGGCCCCCTCGCCGTCGATCATGTCCATGTTCTTGAGGTTGTCCCGCTCTTCGAAGTCCGCGACCGCTTCCATCACGTCGGCCTGCGTGATCGTCATCCGGTCTTCGGTGAGCGCGCCGAGGACCGCCTCGCGGAGCACCATCCGGAGGTCGGAGCCGGTGAGCCCGCTGGTCCGGTCGGCGACCTCTTCGGGGTCGAAGTCGGCGATCTTCATCTCCTTCGTCACCACCCGGAGGATGTCGGCGCGCATGTCGCGGTCCGGCTTGGGGAAGTTGACGATCTCGTCGAAGCGACGCCACGCGGCGGCGTCGAGCTGGTCCGGGTGGTTCGTCGCGCCGATGAGGAGCACCTCGTCGCGGACCAGCGACACCTCGTCGATCGACTTCAGTAGGGTGTTGACCGCGCGCTTCAGGGCGGCGTGCTCGTCGGAGCGGCGCGTCTTCGCCACCGAGTCGAACTCGTCGATGAAGAGGATACACGGCGAGAGCCGCTTGGCGACCTCGAAGCTCTTCTCGACGTTCTTCGACGTCTCGCCGAGGTACTGGCTCGTGATCATCGAGAGCTTCACCTCGACGAACGGGAGGCCGAGCTCGTGGGCGAGCGCGCGGGAGACGGTCGTCTTCCCGGTCCCCGGCGGGCCGACGAACAGCAGCTTCCCGATCTCGCGGAGGCCGATCTCCGCGAGGTACTCGCGGTGCTCGATCGCCTTCACGATCTTCTGGATCTCCCCTTCTTGGTCGCCGGTCAGGACGAGGTCGGCCAGCGTCGTCTCGATCTCCTCGGGCGCGCGGACGTTGACGAGGTCGAGCATCTCCCCGTCCTCGTCCTCGTCGAAGTACTCCGCGAGCAGCGCGTCGATCCAGACCCGGTCGGCCTGGACCGGCCGCACGTCGTCTCTGGCCTCCTCGCGGGTCACCGGGGACGTCAGGTCGTCCGCGGTCTCGAGCGCGGCGACGAGCGTCGGGTTCCCGGCGATCCGGTCGTCGTCCGCGCGGTCGCGGTACCACTCCAACCCCATCGTCGGCTGGGTCAGCGAGATCTCGCCGGAGAACTCCGTCCGTTGGGTGAAGAGGAGGTCGGAGACCGCGTCCCACGGCCGCTCGACGCCGGTGGCGGTGCGGGTGGTCTCGTCGGTCGCCTTCAGCGGTCGCTCCACGCCGCCGGGGGCGTCCTCGGCGGCGTCGGCCGACCAGAACACCTGCCGGAAGCGCGGGGGCAGGTCGTTCTCGTCGAGGTCGCGGTCCTGCGTGTAGAAGTGCGTCGTCAACACGAACTCGACGACGTCGAGCGCCGGGTCACTCATCCGCGGCTAGTAGCGCCGGGACGCGGTTAAGAGCGTCGAAGCCGGGGCGATTGTGGGGGCGAGCGCCGCTTCGCGCGAGGGCCAGTCCGGCACGGCGCGGGGCCGAGTCGAGGCCCGATCGCGACATCGCTTCGGGCGACTGCGGACGCGCGGGCGGCGCGCGGGCGGCGTATCGAACCCTTATTAGCCCTGGTCCGCGACCTATCGCGCATGAGTTCCGAAGACGCGGCCGCGCCGGGTGACCCCGCCGGCGACGGCTCCGACGAGACCGGCGACACGGGCGACACCGACCACGAGAACGCGCTCCAGGACGTCATCGCGGTCGACCCCGACGACGTCGCGCAGGGGACGGTGAACCGGCTCGACGCGCACACCGGCGACGGGATCCGCCACCGCGCGTTCACCTGCCTCGTCTTCGACGGCGAGGGCCGGATCCTCTTGGCCCAGCGCGCGCCGAACAAGCGCCTGTGGGACGGCCACTGGGACGGCACGGTCGCCTCCCACCCCGTCGAGGGGCAGTCCCAAGAGGACGCCACCGAGCAGCGCCTCGAGGAGGAGCTGGGCATCTCGCCCGACCAGTACGACGACCTCCGGGTGACGGACAAGTTCGAGTACAAGCGCTACTACCCCAACGAGGGCGTCGAGTGGGAGGTGTGCGCGGTGCTGAAGGTCACCCTCGACGACACCGCCCTGGACCCGGACGACGACGAGATCGGCGGCATGCTGTGGGCCGACTACGACCACCTCCACGAGAACCCCGCGCTGTACCGGCAGCTCCGACTCTGCCCGTGGTTCGAGATCGCGATGCGCCGCGACTTCTCCTGACCGGCCGACGCGTCTCCCCGCGCGGCCCGCCCTCACCGCCCTCGGACCGAAACGGCGACTTGAAGGCGCTCCCCCGCCGCGATCCGGTATGACCGTCGTCGTCCTGCTGGCGAACCCGCCCCGCGAGGGGCTCGTCGGAACCGCGATCGCCGAGTCGACGCCGCTGTCGGCCGCCGAGGCGGCCGACCTCTACGAGGCCCAATTCCGCGACGCCGTCCTCGCGGTCGACCGCTCGGGCGGCGAACTGCTCGTCAACTACCCCGACGAGGAGGACCTCCCCGCGGAACACCGGACGGAGACGAGCCCGGAGGCGGAGCTGCGGACGCTCGTCGCGGACACCCTCGGCGGGACCGAGGAGGTCCGCTTCGAGCGCCAAGTCGGTTCGTCGTTCGGCGCGCGCGCCGGCAACACCGTCACTCACCTGCTGCGCGAGGAGAACGCTGACTCGGTCGCGGTCGTCACCCCGACCGCGCCGCTGCTCTCGCGGACCAGCGTCGACTCGGCGGCGATGAAGCTGCGGACGACCGAGGTCGTGCTCGGCCCCTCGACGAACGGGCGCGCGTACTACGCCGGGTTCACCGAGCCCGTCGACTTCGACGGCGCGTTCGAGTCCCCGGCCCTCCCGACGCTCGCGGAGCGCGGCCGCGACGCGGACCGCTCGGTGGACTTCGTCGAGGCGTCGCCCTCGCTGGAGACCGGCGACGACCTCCTCGACGTGGTGCCGATCCTCCGCGCGCGCTTCGCCGCGGAGCGCGTCGTGCCGGACTACACCGCGGCGTTCGTCCACGAGAAGGGGCTGGACGTCGTCGTCGAGGACGGCGAGCAGCGGTTGGTCCGGGACTGACGGCCCGCCGGCGGCGACCGCGACGGAGTCGCCGCAGCGTTTATTATCCCGCCAAGTGATCAACTTATTGTCACGATGGCGTCCACGCTAGGGACCCTGCTCCGACGCACGCTGTGGGGCCGAGACCGCGGTCGGATGCGCGCGACGTGGCGAATACTGCTCGGATTCGGCGTGATCCTCGGCGTGTTGCTCGGCGGGAGCCGCGTCCTCAGGGGCGTTCCGTTTCCGGACGTGCTGGTGAACGGACCGACCGCGCTGCTCGTCTGCGTCGCCGTCGGGGCGTACGCGCTGGTCGCGTCGCTCGTCCCCGGCGAGCGACCGCTCCGCGAGTACGGCTTCGCGTTCGACCGACAGTGGGCGCTCGACTCCCTCGCCGGGGTTCTCGCGGGCTGCGCCTTTCAGGCGTTGGTCACGGGAATGCTGTTCGCCACCGGCTCCGCTCGCGTGGTGGAGACGTTCTCCGCCGGCGTGGCGGCCGGCGGCGGACCGACCGCAGTCGTGGTTGCGGTCGCCGCGACCGCGGTGGCGTTCGCCGCCGTGGCGCTCTGGGAGGAGCTGCTGTT
>Ga0209917_1000223_pt1 | contig 23610 bp, 20 predicted proteins | sample SalPon2_C_H2O_MG_FD_185710 | JGI IMG/M metagenome (GOLD analysis project Ga0209917, IMG submission 185710) | Salt pond water microbial communities from South San Francisco under conditions of wetland restoration - Salt Pond MetaG R2_C_H2O_MG... | ecosystem: Environmental > Aquatic > Non-marine... | reverse complement strand
GTCGGCCTCGACCGTCCCGTCGCCGTCGACGGTGAGGGTGGCGCCGAGTTCGTCGGCGTCGGACGCGGCCCAGGCCGCTCGCACCGTCTCCTGGACCCCCACGGGCTCGGGGTCGGTCATCGTCCGTCCGTACTGCGCCAGCGTCGCGAAGTCGTTCATCAGGCTCGTGGTCCGGTCGGTCGTCTCGGTCGCCGTCCGGAGGGCGTCGCGGGCGCCGCCCACGTTCCCGTCCTCCAACTGCGCCATCGCCCACCGGACGTTGCCCCGGACGACCGTCACGGCGTTGCGGAGTTCGTGGCGCATCCCCCCGGAGAGGTCCTCGAGTTGCCGGTTGTGCCGTTCGAGTTCCCGGCGCTGGCGCTCGATCCGCGTCACGTCGGAGAAGACGACGATGCGCCCGAGCGAGCCCTGTCCGACGTCGAACGTGTTCTCGCTCACCACGTAGTGACGGCGTTCGCCCCCGCCGCCAGCGGAGCGTGGCTCCTCGTCGTCGACGTCGAGGCTGACCACGTCGCCGTCGGCGTCGAGCGCCGCGGCGAGCGCCGGCACCGCCTCGACCGGGTCGCCGACCGCACCGTCGAGGGCGGGAAAGAGGCGCCGCGCCGCGTGGTTGTACTCGCGAATCCGCCGGTCGTCGTCGAAAAACACCGTCGGTCCCTGGACGCCATCGGTGAGTTGGACGGCGAAGAAGCGATCCTCGTAGACGAAGAGGACGCCGAGGGTAAAGGCCGCCACGCCGAGGGGGGCGTGGATCATATCGAGCAGGAGTGGCGTCGCGTAGCCGACGATGTCGAGGATGACCGGGAGGCCGGCGAGGCCCACCAGGCCCGCGAGGGGTGTCGCGTCGTACTCCGAGTCGGTGAACGCCTCGAAGAGCGCGAACATCCCGATGCCGGCGAGCAAGTAGGAGATGCCGGTGACGATCCAGTGGAACAGCCCCTGCCGGATCGCCAGATGTGGGAACGGTGTGGTGACGACGGCGGTGGTGAAGTAGAGATTGTGAAACGGGTTGGTGACCTTCACCGCGACGACGGCGAGATAGAGGACGACCGCGGCGCGTCGGTAGGCGGGCCGCCGATGGTACGTCCGCCCGGTGTACGCGGAGCAGAAGTAGAGCCAGGCGAAGACGGTGCTGAACCCGAGTATCAACCCGCCGAGATACACCGCCGTCTTCAACTCGATCGGGGGGACGACCAGAAGGACGGCGTGGCTGATGGCCCAGCCTCCGCTCGTCGCGAGGAGCGCGATCAATCCGTTACGGGTGTCGTCGTCCTCGATCCGTCGAGCGTAGACGGCGCCAACGGTGCAGACGGTGCCCGCAATCGCGAACAGAAGCCCGTACGCGATTGTGGGGGACACTCCAACTACCGGCACGTTCCCCCGTGTAGCCGGCGGGCGCTAACCAATGCTTCGGTTCGTAGTTTAGCGGTTATCGCGCCATTCGGCGGCGGTGTGTCATGCGGCGATCCATCACGGAAGCCTTATCCCTCGTGGGGGACTCTGTTGAATCGCAATGGCAACTGGTACGGTTGATTTCTTCAACGACACTGGCGGTTACGGCTTTATCGAGACTGAGGACGCGGACGACGACGTGTTCTTCCACATGGAAGACGTGGGCGGCCCGGACCTCGAAGAAGGACAGGAACTCGAATTCGAAATCGAGGACTCCCCCAAGGGTCCGCGCGCGACGAACGTCGTTCGCCTCTAAGGCGTCGAACGTTTCTCGCTCGTAATTCGATTTTTACCGGACGCAACGCTCACCAGCGACAGTGCCGCGTCGATTCTCACCGCTGAGAACGGAGCCCACACGTTGAAACCCTGCGACCCCGGACGGGTGGACACCGTTCATGGGATCGTTCGCCGTTCGTCTCGTCCTCTCGGCGCTGCTCGTCGCGACCGTAGTACCGACGGGTACCGCCGCGGCGTCGCCCTCGGTCACCTTGACGGTCGGGGGGACGACGGTGGCCGACGGCGAGTCGACGCTGGTCGAAACCGATCCCGACGTTCGCGTGCGCGCCGACGCCGACGAACCCATTCGGGTGGTCGCCGTCCGTCTCGATGGGACGACCGTCCACCGGGCCACGCCCAACGCCACGTCGTTCGACACCTCGCTCGACCTCGACGTGCCGAGCGGCGACCACACCCTCACGGTCGTCGTCAAGGCCGGGGCAGTCACGACCCACGAGGTGACGGTGACGAAAGACGCCGAGCGGCCGTACGTCCGCTACACGGCGCCGTTCGAGACCGACCAGTACGCGCCGCCGCCGGAGACGGCGACGGTGAATCGCTCCCGGATCGTCCTCCGGGGTAACTTCACCGACGTGACCGGGGTCACGCATCTCCGCATCAGCCGCAGGACGACGTACGACGTCGGGGGCATGACCCGGAACGACACGGAGATTTACACCCAGGGGGAACTCAATGGCTCGTTCGCCCAGCCCATCTTCCTCGGCCTCGGGCGGAACACGATCACGGCCCGGTACTACGACGGGCTGGGACACCAGCGAGTGCACAACTTCTCGGTCGTCGTCGAGGACACCGCGCCCCCGACGCTGTCGAACCTCTCGGCGGTCCGGCAGTCGCCCACGTCGCTCCGAGTCGCCGGCGTCGCGACCGACAACGGACAACTCCGGAACGTCTCGATCCATCCTCGAAATCGGTCCCGCACGGGGAACCGCTCCAGCGCGGAGATTCTGATCGCCCCGTGGAGCGAGAAGCCGGACCGCGACCGTCTGCGACACCGGTTCGCCCGAAATCTCTCGCTGTACACCGGCGTGACGGCCGTCGTCGTCTCGGCGCGCGACACCGCCGGCAACACGGTCGAACGGGTGGTGACCGTCCGGCGGACGGTCGCGCCCGACCTCCGTCTCGACCCCACGGGAACGCGCTTTGCGACCGAGGGGACGGTCGTCGTCCGCGGGCGCGCGACCGACGGCGAAATCGTCTCGGCGAGCGTCGAGACGGTCGATCCCGACACCGGCGAGGTGGTCGACATCGTTACCGTCCACGACGGCGGGACGGTGACTGACCTCTCCTTCGAGCGCCGCCTCGACGCGCCCGACGGCCGTCACGCGACGGTTCGCCTGCGCGTCGTCGACAGTGCGGGGACCGAACACGTCCGTGCGGTCGACCGACAACTGACGGTCGAGACGGCGACGGCCACGCCGACGCCCGCCCCGACGGCGACGGCCACGCCGGCACCCACGGCCACGCCGACGCCCGCGCCGACACCCGCCCCGACGCCGGCCCCGGAGTCGGGGGGGCTGACCATCCCCCTGATCGGTGTCACGGTGCCGATTCCGTCGGTTCTCGGCACTTCGATCCCGGTGCCAGTACCTTTCGTCGGCCCGCTCGACGTGCCGGTCGTTCCGGTCGCGGGACTCGTCGTCGTCGGCCTCGGAGCCGTCGCTCGGGCGCGCTGACGCCGACTGCCGCAGGGATTAATTGTCGCGATTCTGTACGTTCGACGAGGTGATGACATCTACCGCTCGCCCCGTCAGCACGCTCCACCTGACCGACGCGGCCACGGCAATCGACGCCGACCAGTGTGTCCGCGCCGTGCCGTCGCCGGCCGGGTCGGCGCCGCTCGTCGTCGCCTTCGAGGCGTCGCCCGCCCGGTGGCTGGACGCGTGGCGGACCGCCGTCGACGACCCCTCGCGAGCGACGTTTCTCGTCGACGACGCCGCGGCGTGGCTCGCCGGCCACCCGAAAGATCGGATCGAGTCGATGGCCGCCCCCGACACCGCCGTCCGGACCACTGTCGTCGACTCGCCCGGCAACCTCACCGACCTCGGCGTCGCCCTGCTCGACTCGCTGGAGGCACACGACGCGGCCGACGCGCGGACGACCCTCTGTTGCCAATCGCTGACGGTCCTGTTGCAGTATTCGACGACCGAAGAGGTGTTTCAGTTCCTCCACACCCTCGACGGCCATCTCGACCGCTTCGACGCGACGGGGCATTTCCATCTCCACGCGGACGCCCACGACGCGGAGACCGTCGCCACGTTGCGGCCGCTGTTCGATCGGGTGCACGACGGCGACTGATCGGCGCGGCCGCCGCGACGCCGCCCACCGCTCCGGTCGACAGGATTATTTTGTCGGCTTCTCTGCCTGTGCTATGGTATCGGATACCTCGCTCGACGGAACGGTTTCCTTGGTCACTGGAGCGGGCGGCGCCATCGGCGGCGGCATCGCAAAACACCTCGCCGCCGCGGGGAGCGACGTCGTACTGGCGGTCCACAACGACGAGGACGTCGCCGACGACATCAGGGCCCTCGGCAGCCGGGCGCACACGGTCGAAGTCGACGTCAGCGACGCCGAGAGCGTCGACGCGCTGATCGAGGAGACGGTCGCGGAGTTCGGTCGACTCGACGTGGTCGTGAACAACGCCGGCACCCTCACCGTCGGCTCCGTCATGGACCTCGACGAGAGCGACTGGGACCGCGTCATGGACGTGAACGCGAAGGGGACCTTTCTCGTCTCCCAGGCGGCCATTCCACACCTCCGGGAGACGGCGGGGACGATCATCAACGTCTCCTCCATCTCGGGGATGATCGCCGCGCCGGAGCACAGTCACTACGGCGCGTCGAAACACGCGGTCAATGGGCTCACGAAGTCGCTAGCGATCGAACTCGCACCCGACGACATCACGGTCAACGCGCTCTGTCCCGGTATCGTACCCTCGAAGATGTGGACCGAGGTGCTGGCACCGCACAAAGAGGAGTCGTACGAGGAAACCGTCGAGCGGCTGATCCCGCTCGGGCGGGACCAGAGTCCCGAGGACATGGGCGAGGCGGCCGTCTATCTGGCGACGAGCGACAACGTCACCGGCGAGGAACTCACCGTCGACGGCGGCATCGTGCGGGATATCGTGTAGATCCTCGGGCGGCGCTGGCGACCGGCCGCCGTCGCTCACCCAAGACCTACAGCGGCGTTTGGAACTGTTTGCACAGCCGATCGCACGCAGTCTTGGGATCGGCTGTACAATAACTTACAAACGCCACTACAGCGCCACGTAGCCGAAGTACCCCCCCGCGGCGACGAGGCCGACGCCGAGGGCCTGCACGAGTCGGCGCCAGCGGTCGGGGACGGCGTCGGTGCCGTACTCGCCGTCGCGGCCGGTGGGTCGGCGGCCGGCGGTCTGGACGCGAACGACGGCGCCGGGGGCGACGAGGCAGACGGCACCGAGCAGGAGGCCGAGGATGGCGGCGAGGAGCGTCCGGGCGTCGGTCATCGACTCCGGAGGCGTTCGATCCGTTTCTCGACCGGCGGGTGCGTCGACAGGAGGCTGGCGAGCCCGCCGCGGTCGTCGAAGATACAGAGCGCGGCGGCCTGCGAGTCGACTTGGCTCTCCCGGCCCTGAGCGCCCCGGCTGATCTTCTCCAGCGCGCGGGCGAGGGGTTCGCCGCTTCCGAGTTCGTCGGCAGCGTCGCTGTCGGCGACGTACTCGCGGTACCGCGAGATGGCGAAGACGAACAGCATCACCAGCATCTGGGTGAGTTGGCCGACGACGATGGCGAGAAAGAAGTCGGCGATATCGTTGTCGCCGGTGAGGAGGACGGCCCACTGGGCGACGATGGCGACGATGGAGGCGACGCCCTGGCCGAGCACCATCATCACCACGTCGCGGTTGCGGATGTGGGCGAGTTCGTGGGCCAGTACGCCCTCCACCTCGTCGGTGTCGAGCGTCCGCAGGAGTTCCTCGCTGACGACGACGGTCCCCGCGCCCTTACGCCCGATGGCGAAGGCGTTGGGGACGCCCATGCTCGCGATCATGAGGCGGGGTTTGTCGATCCTCATGTCCCGCGAGAGCGACTCGACGCGACGGTGCAGGTCGGGCGAGCGCTCCTCCGGGAGATCCTCGGCGCCGACGCTCCGGAGCGCCATCCACTTACCGAGTTTGTACTGGACGCCGACGAAGAGGACGCTCGCGAGTAGGACGAGTGCGAGCGGCCAGTCGAAAACGCCCATGACGACGACGGCGGCCACTGCGTAGAACGCGAACAGGATCGATCCGACGACCGCCATCCGCGCTTTGAGTCCGACGTGGCGCATGGACGACGGTCGGGCGTGGAGTTACTAATCCTCGGCGGTTCGCGGCGAGACGAATGATCGCCCGCAGTGGGAGGATCTGCTCGCCGAGGATGCGACCGTCTCCGACGACACCCCCTTTCCGGGGTGAGATTAGTACATACCCGATCGAGCAAGCGTACGGTCAGAGCGATCTTTGCGGAAGCGGAAACCGCCGGCCGCCGTATCGTCACGCCGGCTCGAGGCGTCTTCTGGAACCCTTGCCGACTCCGACGGGCACCTCTTGGAAGTAGCGTCCGCCGAGTCGTTCCGTTCAGACGAATTCGAAACGGTGGCTCCTGTAGATCCGCCCGTCGTGGGCACTGAACGGATCCGTCGACATGCCCCCAAGAGATGCGCTCTGTATCCAGTGGCGACTCAACCACCGACTGGAATTTCGTCGGAAGAGGCGGCTGGATACAGAGGATCCGTTCGACACGAGAGGGTTCGTGGCGTTACTGTGGCGTGACGGTCACCTCGATAACAGCCTCATCCGTGGGATAGGAGTACCCCTCTGGATTGACGTTGCTTACCAGTTGGACGGTGCTGCTGTTCGAATCCGCTGGCCCGGTGTCAGGACTGCCCTGCCGTGGTGCTTGGTTGCTACCGGTGCCGGGCTCCTGATCGTCTTCGGTACTAGCATCCCAGAGGTCGACTTGATCCGTTACGTCGCCGTCGATCGGATTGCTGTCCGCGTCGAACAGGTCAATGCCGTCCGGTCCGGGTGCGAAAAACAGGTCGTTCGACTGGACGAACATCGTCGCGAACGAGAGCGCGTCGCCGGAGACCGCGGTGACCTCGAACTCGTAGGCTCCACCCGGACCGATCGGGGAAGCTCCAAACGCACCGGAGTCGGTCAGATCCGTCTTCGCCGCGAGTTCGTTTGCGAGCCCCCCCGGCATACCGTCCTCAGCGACGTCTTCGAGCCCGGCACTGGCTGGCTCGCCAACTTCGAAGATCGGGCCGGAAGAGTCGTGGACTGCGAACGCTCCTGGCGAGAGCACGTTCGGACTTCCGTTGACTGTGCCTCCGAGATTCTCGACGCGGATCGTGAACGTCTGCTGCCCTTCCGGTGCCATTCCACTCCCGTCGTTGTGGCGACACTGCTCGGTGTAGAGGCCGAGGTCGAACGTCGCCGAGTCGGACTGGATCTCGTTGCCGTGATCGACCGGCACCCACCACGCGAACACGACGGAGTGTTCGGTTTCGCCGGAGAAGCAGTTCCGGGCGCCGGCTGCGCCGCCGCCCTCTTCGGCTGGGATGTCGCCGTTGAGCGCGGTTCCGAGGCTCCCCCCGTTCAGCATGCCGAGGACGTCGCGGATCGAGCCGACGGCGAGTGGCGACTCCGTGTCGTTCTGGTAGTTGTTGCCGTCGTCGATCCAGACCGCCGCCTGCACCACGTCGAGCAGTTCGACGACGCCTTCCTCCTCGTCGGGGTCGTCGGCTTCGGGTTCGGTCAGGCCGTTCTCGCTCGCGTCCCGGAGCGTGCCGTCCAACCAGACGAACCCCGGGTTGTCACAGAGGATGAAGTCGAAGGTGACCTCGCCGAAGTCGCCGGGCTTCACGTCGTCGAGGTCGATGACGGGCCGGTCGATCCCGTCGGCCTGATCGCCCTCGCCGAGCGGACACGGCTCCAAGTCGCCGTCGTTGTACGCGTCGTACTGCGTGTTGCTGAGGAACTGTTCTGCGTCGGTCTCGCTCTCGACGGCGATCAACCACGCATCGTTCGCCGGCAGGCCGACTTCGCCCGGTTCGAGGTCGTCCGCCGTTCCGACCTGTCCGGCTGGCATGCGGATGTCGCCCGCCAGACCGTCGTCCTCGTCGTCGCTCCAGTCCGAGTAGTGCGCCGAATAGGCGACACCCATGTCGAGCGTTCCGGCGACGAGCGTGTTGTTCTCGAACGTCTCTTGATCGCTGAAGAACGCACTCGTCCCCAGGCCTGCGCCAGCGCTGGCGAGACCGATCGCGCCCGCGCTGGCGAGGATCTGTCGCCGTGAGAGAGCGAGTCTATCTTCTGTCATAGCTGGTAGCCCCCTGTGGGGAAACCCACCGGTGGAGTCGAACCGCCGTTGCGTCCGAGGGGACCGCCATGGGTAATGCATGTTAACGAACACCATCGACATAGTTAGTAGCAACCTTAGTTATCAGACTGACCGAGTGAGTGGTGGTAATCCGTGCCTACCCGCTCGAACGGACTATTCGCACGCGACGGTGCGGCACTCGACACGGATGCGGTGCAGTCGGGCGGACGGCTGGCGATGACTGGTCCCATCAGCCGTCCGTCGATACGGCTATTCGCCACCTCGGAGCGGCGAATATCTCGACACAGTTACGGCCGACGGTGTGGCTCCCGTCCGTCGAACCCCTCCACGACCCCGTGAACGTCTGACGTAGATTTATACGTCCGGGGCGACCCTGTTTGTCCATGAGCAACAGGGTGGAGGAGCTCGAATCCCAGGTCGCGGAACTGCAGGCCGCCGTCGACGGCCTCACCGAGGAACTCGTCGAGACGCGGGAACGTCTCCGACAGCTAGAGGAGAACGAAGGCGTCGACAACTCGCGGACGCCCGAGCGCCGCGACTCGCCACACGCCGACGTCGAACACGCCGATCCGGAGCCTGACCCCGAGACGGCGGCCGACTCGGAGCCCGATTCGGAGACGGAAGACGAGGCCGAAACCGAGGCCGAAGACGACGACGGCTCCGACTCCGACGGGAACGACATCATCGTCGCCTGATCGGGGTCACCGCCCCCCATGCATATCACCGAGCTGGTACTCGACGATTTCAAGAGCTTCGGCCGGAAGACGCGCATCCCGTTTTACGAGGATTTCACCGTCATCACCGGTCCCAACGGTTCCGGGAAGAGCAACATCATCGACGGCGTGCTCTTCGCGCTCGGCCTAGCCCGCACCCGCGGCATCCGCGCCGAGAAGCTGACGGACCTCATCTACAACCCCGGCCACGAGGACGACGCGGACCGCTCCGGCCCGCGTGAGGCCAGCGTGACCGTCGTCCTCGACAACAGCGACGGCACGCTCGACCGCTCGCAGGTGGTCAACGCCGCCGGCACCGAGGACGTGGGTGACGTGGACGAAATCGCGGTCAAGCGCCGCGTCAAAGAGACCGAGGAGAACTACTACTCCTACTACTACCTCAACGGCCGGTCGGTCAACCTCTCGGACATCCGTGACCTGCTGGCGCAGGCGGGCGTGACCCCCGAGGGGTACAACGTCGTCATGCAGGGCGACGTGACCGAGATCATCAACATGTCGGCCGGGCAACGGCGAACGATCATCGACGAAATCGCGGGCGTCGCGGAGTTCGACGCCAAAAAGGAGGACGCCTACGAGGAACTGGAGGTCGTCGAGGAGCGCATCGACGAGGCCGACCTCCGTATCGAAGAGAAGGAAGACCGCCTCGACCAACTGGAAGACGAACGTGAGACTGCGCTGGAATACCAGTCGCTCCGCGAGGAGAAAGAGGAGTACGAGAGCTATCAGAAGGCCGCGGAGCTGGAGGAAAAACGGACGGCGCTGGAGCGGACGGGCAAGCGCATCGAGGCGACGGAACAGGAACTCGCGGATCGGCAGGCGACGCTCGACGAGAAAGCTGCCGCCGTCTCGGAGCTAGAGGACGAACTCGACGACCTCACCCGCGAAATAGAGCGCAAGGGCGAGGACGAACAGCTCCGCATCAAAGGCGAAATCGAGGAGCTGAAAGGCGAGATCGGTCGACTGGAGGCGACCATCGAGAACCAAGAGGAGAAAATCGAGGACGCCGAAGCGGAGCGTCGCGAGGCGTTCGTCTCCCTGGACGGCAAGACCGAGGAACTGGAGGATCTGGAGGACGAGATCCGGTCGATCAAAGTCGAGAAGGCGTCGGTCAAAGGCGACATCGAGGCGAAAGAGGCGGAACTCGCCGAGGTCGAGGCGGAGATAGAGAGCGTCGACACTGCCTTCGACGAACTCAAAGACGAACTCGCCGAGCGCAAGGCCGAGTTGGAGGAACGGAAGACCGAGCGCAACGACGCCCAGCGGGAGAAAGACCGCCTGCTCGACGAGGCGCGCCGACGCTCGAACCGGATCAGCGAGGCACAGGCGGAGTTGGAGGCGGCCCACGAGCGGATTCCGGAGTTGCAGGCCGACCTCTCGGACCTGCACGGCGAACTCGACCGGGCGGAGAAGAACCGCGAGAAGATTCAGTCGGCGATCACGGACCTCCGCGAGGAGAAAGCCGAGTTGAGCGACGAACTCGACGAAATCGAGGACGACCTCCGCGCGAAACAGAACGAGTACGCGGAACTGGAGGCCCGCGCCAGCCGCGACGGCGACGACTCGTGGCCGCGGTCCGTGACGACAGTCCTCAACGCCGGCATCGACGGCGTCCACGGCGCAGTCGGGCAGTTGGGGAGCGTCGACGCCGAGTACGCCACCGCCTGCGAGACGGCGGCCGGCGGCCGGCTGGCGAACGTCGTCGTCGACGACGACGGCGTCGGCTCGTCCTGTATCGACTACCTCAAATCCCGGTCGGCGGGCCGGGCGACTTTCCTCCCGATCACCGAGATGGATCGGCGGGGGCTGCCACGGAAGCCGTCCGACCCGGGCGTCGTCGACTTCGCGCGCAACCTCGTCGACTACGACGACCGCTACGCCGGCGTCTTCTCCTACGTCCTCGGCTCGACGCTCGTCGTCGAGGACATGGAGACGGCGCGGCAGTTCATGGGCGACTATCGGATGGTGACGCTGGACGGCGATCTGGTGGAGAAAAGCGGCGCGATGACCGGCGGCTCCGGCGGCGGCTCGCGCTACTCGTTCACCAAGAGCGGGAAGGGACGGCTCGAACGGCTGGCCGAGGAGATCAGTTCGCTGGAAGACGACCGCCGGCGCGTCCGCGAGGAGATTCGCGACGTGGAGTCGCGGCTGGACGACGCTCGTGACCGCAAGAGCGACGCGACCGACCGCGTGCGCGACCTGGAGAGCGACATCGAGGACGTGGAGGGCGAGGTCGAGGCGACGGAAGACGAGATCGAGTCGCTGGAAGCCGAACTCGCCGACCTCCGGAACGAGCGCGACGAGGTGGACGCCGAGATGGGCGACCTCGAGGACCGCATCTCGACGCTCGACGGCGACATCGAGGGCATCGACGCCGACATCGCGGAGCTAGAGGCGGAACTCGCGGACTCCCGCGTGCCCGAACTCACGGCCGAGAAGGAGGCCATCGAGGGCGACATCGACGATCTGGAGGATCGGATGGACGACCTCGACGCCCGCCTCAACGAGAAACAGGTCGAAGTCGAGTACGCCGAGGAAGCGATCGACGACCTCGAATCGACGATCGAGTCGGCCAAGGAGCGCACGGCCGAGGCCGAGGAGCGGATCGAGGCGGTCGAGGCCGAAATCGAGGAGCACGAGGCGACCCTCGAGGAGAAACGCGACGCCATCGAGGATCTGGAGGACGAACTCGCGGATCTCAAGGCGGAGCGTCGCGACCTCCAGTCGGACCTGCGCGAGGCGCGGGCGGAGCGCGACGAGGCCCGCGAGCGGGTGGCCGAGGTGGAGTCGACGATCGACGACCTCGAAGAGGAACGCGAGCGGCTGGAGTGGGAGATCGACGAGTTAGAGGGTGAAGTCGGCGACTACGACCCCGAGGAGATTCCGGACCACGACGAGGTGGCCGACGCTATCGAACGGCTCCAAGCCGAGATGGATGCGCTGGAGCCGGTGAACATGCTCGCTATCGACGAGTACGACGAGGTGGAGGCGGCCTTGGAGGACCTCCAGGAACGCCGCGACACGCTCGTCGACGAGCGCGACGGTATTCAGGAGCGGATCGAGGGGTACGAGGACCGGAAAAAGGAGACGTTCATGGCGGCGTTCGACGCCATCGACGCCCACTTTCAGGACATCTTCGAGCGGCTGTCGGCGGGGACGGGCGAGTTGCATCTGGAGAACGAGGCCGACCCCTTCGACGGCGGGCTGACGATGAAGGCCGAACCGGGCGACAAGCCCATCCAGCGGCTGGACGCGATGAGCGGCGGGGAGAAGTCGCTGACGGCGCTCGCCTTCATCTTCGCCATCCAGCGCCACAACCCCGCGCCCTTCTACGCGCTGGACGAGGTGGACGCCTTCCTCGACGCCGCGAACGCCGAGCGGGTGGGCGAGATGGTCGACGACCTGGCGGGCGACGCGCAGTTCGTCGTCGTCTCGCACCGCTCCGCGCTTCTGGATCGCTCCGAGCGCGCCATCGGCGTGACGATGCAGGGCGACAACGTGAGCGCCGTGACCGGGATCCGGCTGGACGGCGAGGCGGAGGTGCCCGCGGATGACTGACCACGACCACGTCCCCGACGACGTGAGTCTCCCGGGCACGGACGACGACGAGGTGGAACCCGTCGAAATCCTCGTCCAGTTGGCCGAGGACGGCGAGATCGACCCGTGGGACGTCGACATCGTCGACGCCACCGACGCCTTCCTCGACCGACTGGACGAGACGGATCTCCGAACCTCCGGACGGGCGCTCTTTTACGCGAGCGTCCTTCTGCGGATGAAAAGCGACGCCTTGCTGAACGACGGTCCCGAGGAGCCGGAGCCGGAGCCGTGGGAGGTGGCGATGGAGGGCGGCGACCCAGACTTCGACGGCCCGGACCCCATCGACGCCTTAGACGCCGAACTCGACCGCCGGCTGGACCGCAAGCACGCCCGCGGGTCGCCGGAGACGCTCGACGAGCTCGTTCGGGAACTCCGCGAGGCCGAGCGCGACTCGTGGTGGAAGGAGTCGCGGTCGTACGACACCTCGGCGTCGCCGCAGGGGTACGACCGCGGGACCCAGACCCTCGACTACCGCGCCGCGGACGACTTCCGCGACGGCGGGGAGCCGACCGAGGGCGACGTGACCGGCACGACTCACACCGAGGACATCGAGTCGACCATCGACGACGTGCGGGAGACGGTGCGCACCCACTACGACGCCGGCCGCGCCGAAGTGCTGTTCGCGGAGGTGCGCGAGGCGGGCGGCGCGCCCGTCGACACCTTCCTCGCCCTGCTCTTTCTGGCTCACCGCGGCGAGATTCGGCTGCGACAGGACGACCTGTTCGGCGACCTGTGGATTCGCGACCCGGCGGCGCCGCGGGTCGGCGACGAAGCGGTGGCGGATTGAGGACGCCTCGCGACCGGCGAGTCGGTCGAAGAACCCCACCCGGTTCGTCGTCGGTGGGCGACGAAGCTGGCGGATTGAAGGCTCTTTCGGAGCGACGGATCGTCACTCCCGCGTCGGCACGGTGTCGGTGACGACGAGCAGGATGACGAGGCCGAGCAGGGCAAGGAGGAGCACGGCGACCCGCACGTCGACGAGTAGGTCGACGACGGCGGCGATGCCGGTTTCGTGAGCGATCCGGATCGTCTCCCGTTTCGCCACCGCGTAGGGGGGGATATGGACCGCCGCCAGCACCGCCACGACGACGACGAGCAGGTAGTCCAGACCGTCTCTCTCTCGCATCCCTCCACCGTCGTCGGCGCGGTGGCTTAAGCGTCGTGGCCCGATTATCAGCGGTGGTCGCGGCGGGACGGCGGGCCGCTCACAGCGCCGGCCGCTCGTCGATGACGAGCCGAACGCCGAAGCCGACGAGGACGCTCCCGCTCAGATATCGGAGCGCCCGACGCGCCCGCGCCGACTCGAGGAGCGCGCCCCGCACCCGGCCGGCAAAGAACGCCACTCCGGCGAGGTAGACGAGGCTCAGCCCCGCGTAGACGACGCCGAGGACCGCCATCTGTAGGGGGGCGTTCGCCGAGGCGGGGACGAACTGCGGGAAGAAGGCGAGGACGAACACCGCGACTTTCGGATTGGTGACGTTGACGACCACGGCCCGTCGGTACGACTCGGCGAGCGAGCGGCTCCGGCCGTCGGGCGTCGGGTCGAACGCTTCATCGCTCAGGAGGAGTCGCCCGCCGAGATAGCAGAGATACGCGGCGCCGACGTATTTGACGAGGGTGTACGCGGCTGCGCTCGCGCGCAGGAGGGCGGACAGCCCGGCCACCGCGGCGGCGGTGTGACAGAGGACGCCCGTGGCGGTACCACAGCCGGCGACGACGCCGGCGGCCCGGCCGTCGCCGAGGCTCCGGGTCACCGTGTACATGGTGTCGGGACCGGGGGCGACGACGATGGCGAGGGCGGCGGGGACGAAGGCGGCGAGGGTCGTGAGGTCCATCCGTTCATACGGTTTATTATAAGTCATTATCAGTGGTTCGCCGGCCCGTCTCGGCGAACCACCGGAAAACAGTTACAATATTCCGTATCAGACGAGCACCCCCGACTCCAGCAGCGCGATGAGGACGGTCAGGACGGGGACGCTCAACAGCGTGGTGACGAGCACCGTCGTGCTGACGTATTCGGCGACTGAGAGACCGTTACCGGCGGATTCGCCCCCGAACTCGACGACGAGGAGGAGGGGCGTGATGGCCGCAGGCGTCGCACACTCGAGGACGAACGTGCGCGCGACGGTGGGGTCCCGAAAGCCGACGGCGAGGGCGATACCGACGCCGACGGCTGGGGCGACGGCCATCTTCAGGACGCTCGCGATGCCGACTTGCGAGAGCGCGGCGCCGTAGTCGGTGTCGGCGAGTTGGATGCCGAGGATCAGGAGCATGACGGGGATGGAGGCGTTGCCGACGAGCGCGAGCGTCGCCATCGCGGTGCTCTCGGCGGGGGGAACGAGCCCGAGATAGCGCGCGAGGACGGCGGCGACGACGGCGTAGACCAGCGGAATCTTGAGCGCGCGCTTCATCCCGCCGATGCCGTGGGTGCCGCCGCTTCGCTGAGCGATGTAGACGCCGCCGGTGTAGAGTAAGATGGCTTGGGCGGTCAGGTAGACGACGGCCGTGCTCCGGCCGGCGGCGCCGAAGGCGAACTCCGAGAGCGGGATGCCGTAGTTGCCGGAGTTGGGGAAGGCGCTCACGAGAACGAGCGCGCTCAAGATGGGTTCGTCCAGGCCGAACAGCCGGCCGACGGCCTCGGAGATGACGACCATCGCGACGAGATACGCCGCGGTGGCGAGGCCGATACGGGCGAGCGTCGCGCCCCCGAAGCTCGCGGTGGCGATGCTGTGGAAGATGAGCGCGGGCACGAGGACGTACACCGTGACGGTGTTGAGGGGCTCGATGTCGATGTCGCGGAGGCGGCCGAGGACGACGCCGACGCCCGCGAGGGCGATGATAGGGAGGATGGCCGTCGCGAAGATGGAAAACAGGGAGGTCACGCGGCGCTCACCCCGTCCGCCGCCGTCACCGGCTGGCGTGGTCTCCGGACCACGCTACGCCAGGCGCCAGTGGTCGTCGCCCGTGGGTTCGATTACGTCGCGGCGCTCCATCTCGGCGAGCACCTCGTCGAGTCGGTCGGGCTGGGCAATCTCCATCTCGATGCGTTGGATGTCGTGGTCGGCGGCCAGGCGCGTTCGGATCGCCGCCCGGTCGAACGTCTCCGCGTCCGCGCGCGCCATGACGCCCTCGATCAGGTCGATCATGTCCTCGATGAAGTTCCAGGGGTAGACGATCCACGCCCACTCGTCGAGGCGTTCGCCGACGAAATCGGGGTCGAACTCGCTGGTCGAGAGCAGTTGGAGCGTGGCCGTCCGCACTTCGTCGGCGTCGCGGTCGGTGACGTACTCGTAGGCGTGGCGAAGCGACTCGCCCGTGTCCGCGATGTCGTCGACGATCAGGACGTCCTTGCCCGCGACGCTCCCCTCGGGCATGGGGTAGCGCACCTCGGGGTCGGCGCCTTTCGACGCGGTACCGACGTAATGTTCCATCTTGAGGCTGGTGAGGTCGTCGAGGCCGAGGAAGTCACAGCAACAGCGGCCCGCGAACCAGCCGCCGCGGGCGAGGGCGACGATCACGTCGGGATCGAACTCCGCGGTACGCACCTCGTCGGCCACGTCCCGGCAGAGGCCGTAGATGTACTCCCAGTTGGTGATCGTGCAGGTGAAGTCGTCCGGGAGGTCGCTCATGGCGGCGAGTCCGACGGCCGACGGGTAAGGGTTTACGTTTCGCCGGACCGCCCAACGCCTTTTGTCGCCCCCGCTCTACGTCGGTGGCATGGACACGCGCCGCACCCTGTTGATCGATGCGTTCGCGGCCGAACCGCTCGCGGGCAACCCGGCGGGCGTCGTCCCCGACGCCGACGGCCTCGACGCCGAGCGGATGGGGAAGGTCGCCCGCGAACTGTCGGCGAGCGAGACGGCCTTCCTCTTCCCGGACGCCGACGACGACGTGGACCGGCGGATTCGCTACTTCACGCCCGAACAGGAGGTCGACCTTTGCGGGCACGCCACGATAGCGAGCCTCGTCCACCTCCACGACGCGGGCGTCCTCGACGCCGGCACGGGGCGCCTGCGGACGAACGCGGGGACCATCGACGTCGAGGTGACCGACGAGGGCGTCGCGTGGATGGGGACCGGCGAGCCGTCGGTCGAGGTGGTCGACCCCGACTACGACCGCGTCGGCGCGGCGCTCGGCATCGACCCCGCGGCGATGCGGGACGTGGGCGCGGACGTGCCGGCCGCGGTGGCGACGGTCGGTCTTCCCTTCCTGATCGTGCCCGTGAACTTCCTCGAACATCTCGGCGGCGCCGACCCGGACATGGAGGCGGTCGAGGAACTGGCGGCCGAGTACGGCGCCACCGGCGTCTACGCGTTCACGTTCGACGCGCTGGACGCGGCGTCGACGCTCCACGCGCGGATGTGGGCGCCGGGGGCGGGCGTGCCGGAGGACCCGGTGACGGGTACCGCGAGCGGCGCCTGCGGGGCCTACCTCCACGCGGTCGACGCCTTCGACGACCCGCCGGAGGAGATGCGGTTCGAACAGGGACACTTCGTCGACCGGCCGGGGCTGGTCCGGGTGGCGGTCGACGGCGATAGCGTCCGCGTCGGCGGGCGCGCGGTGACGGCACTCGACGGGTCGCTCGCCGTCCCGCCGTCCGACGACGACGACATCCTCGAGGCGTAGGGCGCACCGACGACGCCGAACTGGTCGATTCTGCCGGTACTCCCACGGAGACCCCGCGTCACGGCGTCACACGGTTCGCCGTAGTTGCGCGCTCCGAAACCTTCTTTATCGCGCTGGTGGGAGTCGTGCGTACGAAATGGCTGTAGCTTGGCTGGAGGACGTTCGGTCCACCGATCTGGGGACGGTCGGTGGCAAGGCGGCTTCGCTCGGCGAACTCACGGGGGCCGGTCTCCCCGTCCCACCCGGATTCGTCGTCACCGCCGGCACCTACCGTACCTTCATCGAGGATGCCGGAATCGACGAAGAACTGTTCTCGGCGGTCGACGTCGACTCCGAGGACTCGGACGCGCTCGAAGCGGCCCACGAGCGCGCCCACGAACTCATCGTCGAGACGGAGGTACCCGAGCACGTACGCGAGGAGATCGTCGAGGCGTACCGGTCGATGGGCGACGGGGAGACGTTCGTCGCCGTCCGGTCGTCGGCGACCGCGGAGGACCTGCCCGACGCCTCCTTCGCCGGCCAGCAGGAGACGTTCCTCAACGTCACCGAGGACGACCTGGTCGACCGGGTACAGGAGTGCTGGGCGTCGCTGTTCTCCCAGCGGGCCATCTACTACCGGAACCAGAAAGGGTTCCCGCACGACGAGGTGGACATCGCCGTCGTCGTCCAGACGATGGTCGACGCCGAGAAAAGCGGCGTGATGTTCACGAGTCACCCTTCGACCGGCGACCCGCGGATCATCATCGAGGCGGCGTGGGGGCTGGGTGAGGCCGTCGTCGCCGGCGCCGTCTCGCCGGACAACTACGTCGTCGACCGCACGACGGGCGAAATCGAGACGATGACGGTCGCGACGAAGAAGGTGATGCACGTCAAGGACGACGAGACGGGCGAGACCGTCGAGCGTGAGGTCCCCGAGGACAAACGCGATCAACAGGTGCTCACGCAGGCGGAGATCGATCGCCTGATCGAACTCGGCAAGAAAGTCGAGGAGCACTACGGCGAACCGCAGGACGTGGAGTGGGCGGTCGCCGGCGGCGAGGTGTACATGCTCCAGTCTCGCCCGATCACGACAATCGACGACGGGGCGAGCAGTACGGCCGAGGGTGGCGAAAGCGATGACGATACCGACGACCACCTGCTCTCCGGCCTCGGCGCGAGTCCGGGCACGGCCGCCGGTGCCGTCCGGGTCGTCACGAAACTCGACCACCTCGATCAGGTGAGCGAGGGTGACGTGATCGTCACCGAGATGACGATGCCCGACATGGTGCCGGCGATGAAGCGTGCGGCCGCCATCGTCACCGACGAGGGTGGGATGACCTCCCACGCGGCCATCATCTCCCGCGAACTCGGCGTGCCGGCCGTCGTCGGCTGTGGCGGCGCGACTCGCACGCTGGAGAACGGGCAGATGGTCACCGTCGACGGCGAGATGGGAACGGTCCGCAACGGGACGCTCGCGACCGACGCCCCCGCCGTCGAACCCGGCAGTAACGACGACGGCCCGGTCGGCACGCGGCCCAAACCCGTCACCGCGACGGAGGTGAAGGTGAACGTCTCCATCCCCGAGGCGGCGTCCCGCGCCGCCCAGACGGGGGCCGACGGCGTTGGCCTCCTCCGGATCGAACATCTCGTCCTCTCGCTGGGGAAGACCCCCGAGCGCTACATCGCGGACGAGGGGTCCGAGGCGTACGTGAAGGAACTGATGGACGGCGTCCGCACGGTGGCCGAGGAGTTCTACCCCCGGCCGGTTCGGGTGCGCACCCTCGACGCCCCGACCGACGAGTTCCGACAGCTGGAGGGCGGCGAGGACGAACCCAACGAACACAACCCGATGCTCGGCTACCGGGGCATTCGGCGAAGCCTCGACCGGCCGGAGGTGTTCGAACACGAACTCGAGGCGTTCAAACGCCTCTACGAGATGGGCTACGACAACCTCGAGATCATGTTCCCGCTCGTCACCGACGGCGAGGACGTGGCCGCGGCCCGCGAGCACATGGCGTCGGTCGGCATCGACCCCACGAAGCGCGACTGGGGGGTCATGATCGAGACGCCGGCCAGCGCGATGGGCGTCGAGGACATCATCGACGAGGGCGTCGACTTCGTCTCCTTCGGGACGAACGACCTCACGCAGTACGTCCTCGCGGTGGACCGCAACAACGAACACGTCTCGGACCGGTTCGACGAACTCCACCCGCAGGTGCTCGCCATCATGGGCGACACTATCGACGCCTGCCGCGCGGCGGGCGTCGACACCAGTATCTGCGGGCAGGCCGGCTCCCACCCCGAGATGGTCGACTTTCTGGTCCGCAAGGGGATCACCTCGATCAGCGCCAACATCGACGCCGTCGCGGACGTGCTGGACGAGGTCAGTCGGGTCGAGTCTCGGTTGATCCTCGACTCGGTTCGCTGAACCGCTCGCGACTCGTTTTCGTCCGGCCCAGCCCCGGAACGGCCAAAGCCACCTGTCGCCAGCGGCGGGACGGAGGCCAACGTTCGGGTGGTGGGGCGGCCCGCAACCGCGCCGCCGCGCCGTTCGTCCCCGACGTCGAGACTGCCGGGACGGGTGAACTGGCACCCGGTCCGCCGACCGGAACCTGAAAGACTTAGGTCCTCACCCATCCAGTGTGGGATGTGGACGCACTGGTCCCCCTCGTCGTGCTCGACCTCCCCGGATTCGAGTGGTTGACACGCCTCGTCGAGTCGGCGACGGGGTGGGGTGGACTGGCGATCATCTTCGTCTACTCGTTTCTCATCGCCTTCGCGCTTCCCGGCGTCAGCGAGGTGGTGCTCCTAGCACCGCTCGACCTCGGTCTGTCGACCGAGTTGCGACTGGCGGTGATCATCCTCACCTCCGCCGCCGGGAAAGCCGCCGGGAGCGTCTTCGCCTTCCACATCGGGCAGGAAGCCAAGGAGGCCGGACCGCTGATCAAGGCGCTCCGGCGCTCCCGCTTCGACGTGATCGGGTGGTCCGAACGCCGGACCGTCGAAGTCGCTCGCCGCTGGGGCTACGCCGGCCTCGCGCTTGCCCTCTCGATACCGTTCTTTCCCGACACGCTCTCCATCTACGCCTTCGCCGTGCTGGAGGAAGATTACGTCCGTTTCGCCGCGGCGACGTTCGTCGGCAGCGTCGGGCGACTGCTGGTGACGCTGGGGCTGAGTGCGGGCGTGCTCGCCATTCTATAGCACCTCGGGCGGCCCGCCCGGCAACCGATCCCGGTCGTGACCCTCGGTGAAGTCGATGTCGGGGCCCGTCGCCACCAGTCGCTTCGGGTTCAGGTCCGCGTGGCTCACGTAGTAGTGGCGGACAATGTGGTCCATGTTGACCGTCCGTCCGATGCCCGGCGTGGTGTAGAGGTCCTTCGTGTAGCCCCAGAGGTTCTCGTACTCGTGGATGGCGCGGCGGTTGCATTTGAAGTGGGTGTGGTACACGTGATCGAAGCGCACGAGCGTCGCGAACATGGCGAGGTCCGCCTCCGTCAGCACGTCGCCGGCCAGATACCGCTGATCCGCCAGCAGGTCGTCGTAGCGGTCGAGCGCGTCGAAGAGTTCGTCGACGGCGCGGTCGTAGGCCGCCTGTGAGCCGGCGAAGCCGGCGCGGTAGACGCCGTTGTTGATCGGGTCGTAGATGTCGTCGATCAGCCGGTCGACTTCGTCGCGGTAGCCCTCGGGGTAGAGGTCAACGTCGCGGGTGCCGAGTTCGTGGCCGGCCACGTCGAGGGTCCGCATGATCTCCTCGGATTCGTTGTTGACGATGGTCCCCGTCTCCGTGTCCCAGAGGACGGGCACGGTCGGCCGGCCGGTGAAGTCGGAGTCGGCCCGGACGTAGAGTTCCCGCAGGTAGTCGGCGCCGTAGAGGGGGTCCGGATGGGCGTCGGAGAACTCCCAGCCTTCGTCGTAGCGCTCCGGCTGGACGAGCGAGAGTGAGATGGCGTCGTCCTGTCCTTTCAGGCTGCGGGTCATGGCGACGCGGTGCGCCCACGGGCACGCACGCGAGATGTAGAGGTGATAGCGCCCGGCCTCGACGGGGAACGCGTCGGTGCCGAGACGGTCGTGAAACGCCTGCTCCTGTCGCTTGAACTCCCCGTCGTCGTCGGTCTCTAGGTCGGCTTCGGCGACCCACTCGCCCTCGACGAGCCGGCTCACCGCTCGCTCACCTCGATATCCATACCTCACGCTCCGGGATGGACGGGCAAAAGGCTTCGTCGGCGCGGCACAAGCTATTTCAACTACTTAGTAATATTACTAGGTGGTATGTCTTCGTTCAGCCAGTTCAGTCAGGTCGGTGAAGCGGACGTAACGCGTGCGATCGGACAGGAGTGGACCGAGGAGTTCATGGACTTCTCGGATTCGGACGTGCTGATCGTCGGGGGCGGTCCCTCGGGACTGATGGCGGCGAAGGAGCTCTCCGAGCGCGGCGTGAAGACGATGATCGTCGAGAAGAACAACTACCTCGGCGGTGGATTCTGGCTCGGCGGCTTCCTGATGAACAAGGTGACCGTCCGGGACCCCGCTCAGGACGTGTTGGAGGACCTCGACGTCGACTACAAGCCCGCGCAGGATACGGAGGGGCTGTACGTCGCCAACGGGCCGGAGGCGTGTTCGGGCCTCATCAAGGCCGCGTGTGACGCGGGCGCGAAGATGCAGAACATGACGGAGTTCACCGACATCGTGATCCGCGAGGACCACCGCGTCGGTGGCATCGTCATGAACTGGACGCCGGTCCACGCGCTGCCCCGGGAGATCACCTGCGTCGATCCCATCGCCGTCGAGGCGGACCTCGTCATCGACGCGACGGGTCACGACGCCGTCGCCATCTCCAAACTCGACGAGCGCGGCGTCCTCGATGCGCCGGGCATCCAGCACGCCAAGGAGCACAACACGGGGATGGATCAGACGGGCGACGACTCCTACGGCGCGCCCGGCCACGACTCGCCCGGCCACGACTCGATGTGGGTCGGCGAGAGCGAGGACGCCGTCGTCGAACACACGGGCCTCGTCCACGACGGCCTGATCGCGACGGGGATGGCCGTCGCCACCACGTACGGCCTGCCGCGGATGGGGCCGACGTTCGGCGCCATGCTCGTCTCGGGCAAGCGCGCCGCCCAGGCCGCCATCGACGAACTCGGCGTCGACGCCGCGGACGTGGAACTCACGTCCCGGGCGCCGGCGGACGACTGATCGCGACGAGGGAGATGGTCGAGACGGTCACCCTCTACCGCGCGCCGACGACGCCCGCGGACGCGGACGCCATCGCCGACTGGCTCCGCGACCGGATCGACGGCGAGGTGCGGGTACGCGACCGGCTGTTGGGTTCTCGCGACGACGGCCTCGCCGAGGAACTCGCCGCCGCCCGCGTCACCGACCCCTACGACCGCGAGACGGGCAACACGATGGTCGGCATCGTCCGATACGAGGAGCGGGCGCTGGCGAACCCCGAGCGCGCGGGCGGCGTCGTCTACGACGGCCGCGCGGTCCAGCAGGCACTGAACGCTCGTCTCCCCGCCGATCAGGGGCTCGACCACCTCCATCTCCCCCTGCTCGACCGCGTCCTCGGCACGTGGGGCGATCACGACGGCCGGTGGCACAAGCGGGTGGCCGTCCTCGGCCAACCGTCCCCGATTTCGGTGCCCGGGCTGTACGAGGCGCCCGCAAAACCCGAGGCGTACTACGAGGCAAAGAGCAAACACGCCATGTTGACGGGCGACGCCCCGCCCCGCGAGGTGCTGGAGGCCGAAATCGAGGGCGACTTCCTCGTCGCCGACGACCCGCGGACGACCGAGGCGCTGAAAGGGTACGTCCTCGCCGCCGTGGACTTTCTGAAGACGGGATCGGCTTTCTGTGACGACGAGCGGTGCCGGCTGTACGACGCACACCGTCAGCCCGGCGTGATCCGGGCGCAACTGCGCGCCCCCGAGTTCTGCGAGGCGCACGCGGAACGGTACGGGTAGCGGGCGGCTACCGCCGCCCGGCGCTCAGATAGGCGAACCCGCCGAGTCGCGTCTCGTGGGTCGTCTCGGCACATCCCTCCAACACCGTTCGGTGCGCCGCCGCCACCCGTCGATCGAGCACCTGTGTCGGCGACTCGCCGTGGTGAGCCGCCGTGCCCGGCGGCGACGACGCGCGGACTGCGAGCCGAAAGAGCGGATTGATCGCGCGCCCGGGGAGCCGGTAGCTCCGCGCGAGGTCGAGGAGGGCCACCCGGTCGGAGTCGAGCGACGCGAGCCAGTTCTCGACCGCCGCCGCGGGGTCCGGAAGCATCCCCATCAGGAAGCTCGCGGCGACGGCGTCGGCGCCTCGGAGCGGGAGCCGCGTGCCGTCGCCCCGGCAGACGGCCACGTTCTCCCAGCCGGCGCGGTCGATCCGGGCGCGAGCGCGGGTGAGGGCGCCGGGCGCGAAGTCGACGCCGACGACGGTCCCCTCGCTGCCGACCCGGTCGCGGAGATACGGCAGGGTCGCGCCGGTGCCACAGCCGATATCGACGACGGTGTCGCCGGGCGCGGGATCGAGTGCGTCGACGAGGGCGGTTCGGAGGCGGTGGACGCCCGGTG
>Ga0209917_1000221_pt1 | contig 23652 bp, 29 predicted proteins | sample SalPon2_C_H2O_MG_FD_185710 | JGI IMG/M metagenome (GOLD analysis project Ga0209917, IMG submission 185710) | Salt pond water microbial communities from South San Francisco under conditions of wetland restoration - Salt Pond MetaG R2_C_H2O_MG... | ecosystem: Environmental > Aquatic > Non-marine... | reverse complement strand
GCATGCTCAGGATTCTCAATAGAAGCGTCAGTTCCTACCTCAACAAGAGGTACCCCAAGACGTGAAAGATCGTAAACCGCTTTTTCCTCATCTCTTTCATTGATTCCTGCGGATTCTTCTTCTAGTTCGATATCTTCTATTGCAACTGTCCCTGTTTCTGTCTGTAGTTTTCCGTCTAGTCCGACCATTGATGTTCTCTGGAAACCCGAAGTGTTCGATCCGTCGACAACCATTTTACGCATAACCTGGATTTCACGAGGAATATTAGCATCAACCATACGTGCAAAAGTTAACGCAGTATCCAATGCCTCTTCACTCATCTTGTGTGGAGGTTCCTCATCTAACTCAACCAGGCAGTTATTCCGTTCATGATAATGGTAGACGAATTTCTTCTCTTTAGTAGATTCTACTTGTGCTGCTTCGTCCTGTTCTCCTGTTTCTCCTGCAACTGATCTAAGCCTTCTCTGCACTTTTTTATCCGGGTTTTCATCCTCTAAATCTACAGGACATCTGCAGAAAAGCTTTGTCTCTGTGTTTAGCTGCTGATGTATTTCAATACCGCATTTAAATCCAAGTTCATCATAATCCATGTTTAATTTTCAATCCTCCACAATCTCCTCAATTTCATTCTGTGCTTTCTCTCTGTAAGCTTCAAGTACGTTACCGTTCTTAATCACTGCTTCCTTAGGCCCATCATAGGCCACTGCAATAGAGTTCATCTCCTGGAAACGATAATCAAGATTTCCAGCCACTTTTTTTACTACCTCACGTGCTCTATCACTGTTCTCAAGTTCGTAAGTCTTCTTTATACTCTGTTCTTCAAGATTCAATTATGCTTTCCACCTTTCCCTTCAATTCTTGTTCTGAAATACCTTCATTTTTGATAATATGATCGCTTAGAGCCATGAGTTTCCCAACACCGTTTTCTATCTCTCTGACATCTCTTTCATGGAAATCATCGCCTTTGACATCTTCTTCTCTCTGTCTTTCCTCTCTTCTTTTCCTGCGGGTTTCGCGAGATGTCCAGATTGCTAAAATATTCATATCCTCTCCTACTTCTTCCTCAAATCTTTCTTTTTCACTCCATCCGCGCATACCCGTGATAACTATTTTGTCCTTCTCCTCAAGTATCTCCCCGAGGTAGGGTGCTGAAATCTGTGCGATAGCATCCATTCCATGCTCATCACGCATATCATTAACCCATTGGCCTGTATCCTCTGTTGCAATACCTCTCTTCTCCATCTCAATACGTACAACTTCTCCCATATCAAGGACCGCAAAACCATTGTCTTCCATAAACTCGGCGACTGTAGTTTTCCCTGAGAGAGGCATTCCTGTTACTCCGTATATCTCCTTCATTCAACAACACCCATATCATTCACAAACTCTACGAGCTTTCCTAAATCATCAGATTCCTCAGGTGGAAACGTCAAATCCAGTTCCTCTTCATACTCTATTTCTTCCTGATCAAGAAATGCCTTGAAATCCGTTAAGTCTTCGAAATCAATGGATTCTGCATCTGTTCTAAGCTCGAGATACGTCTCAAACGTGCCTGTCAAGTACTCTTCCTGATCTTCAAAGTACTCAGTCACGGTAATGTGACCTCTCCTGAAGCTCATTATTCCGGTTTTCCAAGAAAACCTCTTCTGCTTCTTCCAAGTCGTCCGACTGTCCAAGACTCCACATCAATTTTACGTAAGCAAGCTCCGGATGCATATCTTCCGCTCCAATAACACCTGCCTCCTGAATCTTCAAACCTGCAGAATAGACATCCATATCCACTCTACCATTCAAGCACTGTGAAGCCATAACTACTACAGCATCTTCAGCGATTTCATCCAGTTTTTCAAGTATTTCAGCGTGGTGCTGAGTGTTCTCATCAAAGGCATTTACCGGCATGTGTCCAAGCCCTGTGCCTTCTACAACTAAACCGTCGTAATCCTGTTCTTTAATGAATTCAAGCTCTTCAGGACTCATTCCAGGTCTGATACGGAGCCACCCAACATTCTTATTCAAATCAGTGTTAAACTCGTACTCCCTATTTTCTTGTTCGAAGTTTTGCTCAACTTCACCGGTTTCATAGTTTACATATCCTAATGGTTCTGCATTAATCGATTCGAATGCGTCTCGTCTGGAAGTATGCATCTTCCTGACTTTTTGCGGAGGCAAAATATTGCATCTAGTATCATTTGAGCTTTCATGCATGCAGACACCGACACCTGTGAAATCAGTCTCCACCAAAAACTTTGAGGCGCAGTGAAGATTCATTGCAGCATCGCTACTCGGTCTATCTGATGATCTTTGAGAACCTACAAGCATCACACCAGTATCAAGACCTTTCAACATTAGAGAAAGAGCTGCACCAGTGTAACTCATGGTATCAGTTCCGTGACCTACGATAATACCATCATAGTCATCCTGTACCTTGTTTATTTCTTCGGCGATTTTCACCCAGTGCTCAGGCTCCATATCCTCTGAAAGCATCTGCGCGATAACATCAGAGTGGATGTTAACCTCCTCATCCAGTTCAGGGTACATTTCAACCAGGTCCTCTGGATCGAAAGCAGGTTCAACTCCTCCTTTCTCATATGAAACTCTTGAGGCGATTGTTCCTCCAGTGTGTAGGACCAGTATGTCGGGTTTATCACTTGAATGACTTACCTCTTCCCTATCCCTGTCCGTAGAACCCTGTTTTTCTAATAACTCAATATCTTCAGGATCTACTCCAATATTGTATCCTGAGTCGTCTTTCAATACAAGTGTTTCAGGATCACCTGACTCAGGCTTAGGCATTAATTGACCTTCTCTGCCAGAAGCCCTAATCATATCGCCGGTTTCAATATTTTCCTGATCAAGCTTGTCAAGAATTTTCTGCGAATACATATGATAGCGGTGGAAAGCGAAATCTTAAGAAAATTGTATCAAAACAGTAATCCATTTATAAAAGTCGGCTTGGAAACATTTTTTGTAATACTTTAAAAAACGGTGAATTTCTAACATGAAAGTTTACACATTAGGTGGATATGAAGAAGTTGGTATGAACATGACCGCAGTTGAAGTTGACGGAGAAGTCGTCATCTTTGACATGGGTTACAACATGGAAAACGTCATAAACGCCGAAGGACACGTCGACGAAATGACAACAAATCAAAGCCTCGAAATCGGGGCAGTACCGGAAGACGAACCGGTTCTAAACAAAAATGTAGTAGGAATCGTCATCGGACACGGACACCTCGACCACGTAGGAGGAATCCCAAAGCTGGCAGGTAGCCACGATTGTCCGATTTACTGTACTCCATACACAGCAGAGATCGTAGAAAGAGGACTGGACGACGACCGGAAAAACGCCGGCAACCAAGTCATCCGCCTCGAAAAAGGAGAAACAATGGACCTCACAGGCAATCTAAGTTTAGAATTTGCCCACGTCAACCACAGTATCCCAGACGCAACACTAAGCCTACTGGACACACCAGAAGGATACGTTGTATACGGAAACGACATGAAAATAGACCGTTCCCCAGTTATTGAGGAAACGACAGACATCGACCGCTTGAAGGAAGTCGGAGAGGAAGGAGTCAAATGCATGATCCCAGGAACAACACGCGTAGACAGTCCTGGACGAGCAAGATCTGAGAGATCAGTTGAAGTAGAACTGAGAGACGTACTTGAGTCCTGCTACGATGCAGGAGGAGCAGTATTCTTCTCAACATTCTCAAGCCAGATCAGCCGGCTCAACTCAGTCATCGAAGCCAACGACGGAAGAAGACAAATCATCTTCGTCGGACGCTCACTCAAGGAGTACGTTGAATCAGCAGAAAAACTTGATCTGATCAATACAGACCAGATCGAAGTTGTCAGTTACTTTGACGAAGTAGAGGAAAAGATGGACGAAGTCGACGCAGCAAGAGAAGACTACCTAGTCGTCGCAACCGGAAACCAGGGAGAACCAGGAGCACAGCTCGACAAGATGGCTTCAGGTACATACCCATTCGACTTTGAAGAAGGAGACCACATGATCTTCTCCTCAAACGTCATCCCTACACCAGTCAACGAAGCCAACCGGCACAAACTGGAAACCAAACTCGAGGACAAAGGAGTCAGGATCTACCCGGGAATCCACACCACAGGACACGCCCACAAAGAAGACCACAGAGACTTCATCAACTTCCTCGACCCAGAACACATCGTCCCAAGCCACGGAACAATCCAGAAACTCGGAAGCTACGTAGAACTAGCCCGAGAAGAAGGATACAGCCTAGGAGACGACGTCTACATCTCCGAAAACGGCAAATGCATCAACCTAGACGAATAAAACTTCTCAGGGAACATTTTCCCTCCCTCATTTTTCATTTCTACTCAACTAAAGAAGAAAAAGAAAGAATTTTTCAAGCCGAAAGAATCGCAGGAATTATTTCAAAAAATCCTATGCCTAGTATAACTATTGCTATAACCAGTTCAATCGCTAAACCAATCAGATCATCGGGAATTTCCATAAAGAATCTTTTAAAGACCCAAATTTTTTGTATCTGGTGTTTTCCACGGGTTTTGCTCCACATTGGATTCGAACCTAGTACATTGTCCTCTTTTAACAAAAAAATCCCCAAATTTTATCCTCAGACTCTATTATGTGATTGAATCCACTCAAACAGAGGCAACTGATTAAACTTTCCGGGCCTCTAAGTGTTTTTGTGAGTTACGTCAGCAAGGTAAAAATCCATGTATCAACGATTCTCAGAAGAGACTTCTAGAGAGGTGTTTTAGTTTCTGGGAGGGGCGAATAACTGGCGTAAGGAGTCTGAAGATGGCGAGAGTATAGTCTGGCTTCATGAGGGAGGTTTTGACTTCAGGCTTCATGCGGACAAAAATGAGGATAAGAAGTGGGTCTTGAGTCTTTCTAGCAGTATTTTGCCGGAGAAGTATGATAAAGAACTTCTAAAAACCAATACTAAAAAGAAGGCACGGAGTTTTGCTGTTGACTGGAGGAAGTCGCATACAGAGACCGATAGCTTGTTGAAAGAAGTAGGGATTTCTTCGAGTAATTCTAGGAATGTTTTTAATCCGTTTAATATGAGTTTAGCGATGATGAATATTTTCCTGTTCTTGGCTTTGCTTCAGACTTGGAAGTTTATCGACCCTATTTTTGGAGAAGTGTTTATCGGTATTGTGATGGGTGCCGGAGGAGTTATCTTCCTTGTGGAGGCATTTTACAAGGATGACTTGTTCAATTTGACGGCTCCGTTGCACAATGCTGATGAAGCTGTTTCCCTGCTTACAGGAGGTTTTGCAGTCTTGAGTTCTTATGGGTATATCACCGGGTCAGAGTTCTACCTGACGCATTTTTCAGGTGTTCAGGGAGGTATACTGGCTTACATGGTGGCTTACCTTATGATCCACTGGCTGAAAACAAGATTTGTTGGATATACAAGGATTACTGCCAGAGCGACCAAAAACAGAGTCTTCGATTGGAAGAGAAATTTGATGGATAAGATCTCTGAAAAGTTTTAGAGAACTTCAAAGATTTCTTCTCCGTTTCTACGCCATTCTCTCTTTTCTTCCTTAGGGTATCCGATCGGTATCAATAGCATGGGTCTTTCATTACTTTCCAGGTCTAGTTTTTCTGATAGTTTGTCTGTTTTGAATCCTCTTACGGGACAAGACCCGATTCCTTGTGTTTTGCAGGCTATCATGAAGAATGTGGCTGGTATGAACGTGTTTCGTGTTAGCCAGCCTGTCAGGAATTCTTCGTCTCTGCTTTTGTAGTCTGCAAACATTTTCATCAGCTTCTCACTCTTCTCCTCGTCCATACTGCCTTCTTCCATCTTTTTTTCGTGAACCTGGTGTGCGTTTCTGTCTAAGTCTTCGAAGGCTATTAGTACTGCTATTTTGTCGGCGTATCTTATCCATCCGTTCGGTCCTATTGCAGCTTCCGTTGCTTTCTGTTTGGCTTCTTCCGAGTCCAGAACTATGAATCTGTAAGGTTGTAGGTTGAAAGCTGTTGGAGCATTAGTGGTTAGGTCGAATATTTTTTCGAGCGTCTCACAGCTTATTTCTTCGTCTGTGTATTTTTTTACTGATGACCAGTTCTGCAGCGCGTTTTCTACATCCATTGGTTTTTATGCCTCTTCTGGGTATTCTTCAGAGTTTAAGTTGCCTTCTATGACTTTTTCGTGGTAGCTGCAATACTTTTTCAATTTAGTTTCTCCGCATGTAGGGTTTCGAGCCGTACAGTTATTCTTACCGTGTTCTATAATCAGCATGTGGAAGCTGTTTTTGATATCGTGTGGAACTGCTTCGTTCAAAAGCTCGTGGGCTTTCTCGTTTGAAGCTGAAAAGGGAATCAACCTAAATCTCTTCGATATTCTTTCTACGTGTGTATCTACTGGCATTACGTCCGCATCAAAATGGAAGTTGAGTAAAACACTTGCGGTTTTCGGTCCGATACCTTTGATTTGTTCAAGCCAGTCTTGAGCCTCACTATCCTCCATCTCACCGAGAAAATCTACAGAATAATCCTCAGTATCTCCATGTTCACGTAATGCTTTTAGTGTTCTTTGTATTCTTTCTGCTTTTGTCTGTGGTAGTCCTGCAGGGTTAATCGAATCTGCAAGGTCTTCTAAAGAAGCTTGCTCTATCTCAGTGTAGTCTTCAAAGTCGTTGAACAGGTTTTCTGCTGCCCTTGCGGTGTTCTCGTCGGCCACGTTTTGAGAAAGTATTGTAATCAACAGTTGTCTGACTCCGTCTTTGTCGTCGTGCCAGTCCTGTTCTCCGTATACGTCTAGAAGGTCTTGGTGAATGTTTCTGATTCTTTCTTCTGAGTTGTCTATTTCCATACGAATTTGTTTGCCGGGTGAACTTGAAGTGTTTGAGCCCTGCATCTTGCTTCAATTAAATCATTGGATAGAATCGGATTGAGTCAAAATTATAAAAATTTTAGGTAGTTAACGAGTGTATTATGTTTTTGAAGGATAGGTTATCGTTGAATTCATTTAAGGAGGGTATTGAGTCCAAAGGACTGTTTTATACTGTTATATTCACGCCTTTTTCCTAGGATTTTTCCACCACATTGATCATATTGTCAGAGGAAATCACATTGGGTGGCCGTTGATCGCCGAAGTCACTCCATTCACTTACAGTTTAGCAGTTTACCCTCTAGGAATTTTAGGTCTTTACCTGACTTTCTATACCGAGTTTGACGAGACCAGGTACTGGGTTGGATTCTTCGGACTGACATCGCTGATAGTCACTTATACTCATACCTTTATTGAGCCTCCGGCAGATATCATCAACCCTCACTCAAGCCCGATAATAGGCTACTTAGCCTTGACTCTGGCAGTAGCACTTTCCGCATCACTGATCTTCGGTCTCATATACCTAGTCAGAAAATGGTTGCAGGAAAGAGAATAAACGATTAAACCAGAATAAGAAGGTTTAGGAGTGCTTTTGGATTTTTCCATCAAAACTGCTTGGTATTCCTAGTTCTTGGAACTCTTTATCTACTTTTAGGCTGAAGAATTCTAGGAACGGAGAGTTTTTTGCCATATCTCTTGCCTTCCTCTGATTCTTAGAGAAAAGATTCTCTGCATCATCTTTCGTAGTTTTTACTTCCAGCATCACAATCTTAAAGTCCTCTATCTTCGGTAGTTCTACCTTGATGGTTTCATTTTCTTCAAATTTGTTTTTGGAGTAGTTTTCTGCTTTGAATTCTATTTGTTTTCTGCCGTTGGTTTTGACTGCGTAGAAGTTGAAGTCTATGAACGGGTTTCTGACTTCTTTGAATTTTTTGAAGATTTCTTCTTCTGCAGCAACGCATTTTTCCTGTACATGTTCTTTTAGCTCTTCTTTGTTTTTGCCTGTATGTTTCAGGTTTCTTCCTTCTATCCTGATTTCTCCTTGACGGGGCTTTCCTGACGCCCAGTACCTCTGAAACGTAGAAGAACTGTTAATCAAATGCATTTTATCTCTCAACACCCAAGAACTTCTAAGATGAGTGCTTATGTGGTCCACGACTCTATTTTTCATTAGTGATGCTATTTTTTCTCCTAGAAAGCCTTGTACTTTTCTTTTCTCCATTTCATCCAGTTCCAGATCAAGCTGCAAAGTATCCGTCTGTCCTCCATCTTCTTGTTCGAACTCTTTGAGGTTAAGAAATCCTGATTCTCTTCTCTTAGCCCTGACTTCGTCTTCACTTACATCTAATTCGACAGCAATCTCTCGATCACTCAATTCATGAAAAGCCGAATCCAAGTCGGAACCCATAAAACAAGTTGGTGAACCAGTGATGAAATAAATTTTCCTCAGTAAACATTAGACGTGAGACTGGTTCTGGGATCCAAAAATAAAGCCAAAATAAAAGCATTGGAAGATGCTGCCGGCAGATTTTACTCTGAATACGAGGTAGAAGCGGTTGATGTTGATGCGCCAGATCAGCCTATGACCGTCAGTGAGGCTAGGAGTGGTGCGAAGAGTAGAGCACGTCAAGCCTACAAAGAGGACCAGAATGCTTTGGGTGTAGGTATAGAAGGATATGTTGAGAGAATGGATGGTAAAGTGTTTCTTTCTGTATGGTCAGCTGTTTTCGACGGAGAAGAATACTATGAAGGTGGTGGAGGTAGATCCAGGCTTCCAGAAAAAATTTCACAACAACTTGAAGAGAAGGAGCTGGGAGATGCCATCATGGAGTTAATGGGAGATGACTTGAGAGAAGATAAAGGTGCAGTATCTCTACTTACAGAAGGAGAAATAGGGAGACCAGACTTCACTGAAAGATCGCTTATACACGCATTTGGAAACATGGAAAACAGATGGAGTTAAATCAAATGAAAGTATTATTACATCGGAGAGACCTTAGAACTCTTGATAACAAGGCTTTAGAGGTAGCAAGCGGGGAAGCTGCGCCAATCTATATATTTGACCCGGAAGTTTGGAGCCATGAACTATCCCTTGATGCGCGTCAGGAATTTGTACTGGAGTCTTTGAAGGATTTGAACAGGCAGTATATCAGGCTTGGAACTGAATTAACTTTTTACCACGGCGATACCGCAGAAATACTTCAAGAACTAAAGTCTAAAGGACATGAAATCATCTTCAACAAGGATGCTAATCACTTCTACCAAGAAAAAGAGAGCAAACTTAGAGATGAATTTACTGCTGTGAAGGGATCTGCTGTGAAAAGCCGTGAAAACGGTAAAAGTGAGAAATGGGCTAATTACGCCAAAAATTGGTTTGAATCAGAAAAATACACTAGACCAGAAAAAATTGAAAATAACAGGTTGGAAGGAAATATTTCTGTAAAAGAAATCAAGGCGAAGTATTCTGTAAATCCTGAGAAGGAGGATTTTGGTAAGGGAGGTAGTTTTGAAGCTGGGAAGCGTTTGGAAGAGTTTATTGAGAGTATAGATGATTATTCTGGTTGTATTTCTTCGCCTTCTAAGGCTGAATCATCTACGTCTCACTTGTCTCCTTATATCCGGTTCGGATGTGTTTCTCCTCGCCAGGTTTATCAAAAAGTTGTTGAAGATACTGATTCCTGGAATAATGAGAGAAGTGTGGAGATGTTTAAGGACAGGGTTTTCTGGCAGCAACATTTTAACCAGAAAATTGAGGATAATCCAGATGTTTTCAAGGAGGCTGTGAACCCTGTGTACAGAGACTTGAACAAAGAAAACTATGATGAAGAGCTTGTGGAAGCTTGGAAACATGGCAGGACTGGTTATCCGTTGGTTGATGCTTCTATGCGTGCTTTGGTGGAGACAGGTTGGTTGAACTTTCGTATGCGGGCAATGTCAGCATCATTCTTCTCCTATATTTTGAAGCAGTGGTGGAAAACAGGCGCCGACTTCTTCTACAAACATTTGATAGATGCCGACGTCGCAATCAACTATTACCAGTGGCAGATGCAAAGCGGATTAGTAGGAGTACACGCCAATCGCATCTACAACCCGACAAAACAAGTCAAAGAAAACGACCCAAACGGAGAGTTCATCAAGAAATACGTACCAGAACTTAGAGAAGTACCTCAAGAGTTTATACCGGAGCCTTGGAAAATGCCTGAAAAAGTCCAAAAAGAATGTGGAGTTAAGATTGGGAGGAACTATCCTGAACCTGTGGTAAATTATGATAGAGAGGCTAGAAGAGCAAGGGAATTTTTCAAGAAGAAAGCTCCTGAAGCCTATGCAGCTTTCAAGGACGACGAGGTCTGGAGGAAAGCCTCACTAAGCTCAAGACACGATAGAGAAGAAATATTGGAAAGGAGTAACGATTCTCAAAGCAATCTCTCAGATTTTTAGGTACAGTGATAAGACTCACAAAAGAATCATTGTTTTCATGGTAGATGAAATTGGTTTTAAAGCACCTGCATACCACAAAGGAGAAACTCAGAGATTCCAGTTCAAAGGTGAAGGTACTACGATACTTGCGTTCTTTCCAGGAGCCTTCACAGGAGTTTGTACAGAAGAAATGTGTGAATTCCGGGATCAGATGTCAGAATTCAATGATATGGATGTAGAAGTGATTGGAATAAGTGTTGACACACCTTTCGCACTTGAAGAATTTGCAGATCAGGAAGATTTGAACTTCACTTTGGTAAGCGACACGAGCAAAGAAATATCAAAGCAGTACGACATTAAAACAGAAATTCCAGGACTTGAATATGAAATCTCGACGAGAGCGACCTTCATTGTTCAAGATGGGGAAGTAGTTTACAGTGAAGTATTGGATGATCCTAGTAACTTGCCTGATTTTGAAAAGCTGAAAGATGAATTACACAGTCTTTGAAGTGAAGGAAAATATATTTTTTATATTATGATAGGTCCTGTGTATTTGTATGATTCGTGAGTATGCGCCGATTCCATTAATACCTGCTGCTTGGGTTATGACCTTTGCAACTATGGTTTATCCAGGTATTGATCCCTACTGGATTGAGCATATGCATTATTTCATGGTGCTTTTCCTAGCAGGTTTCACTATTTTATCCTGGAATGAAATGGATTCTCCGGTTTTAGATATCTGGCGCAAAATCATAGGGTTAGGAATACTGTTCACCGGTTTTGGAGCAGCAAGTTTCACTCTGACCAGTTATAGCACGATCTTATCCGATTCATCTCTTCTTTATTGGCTTGTTGCACCAGGAATTGGCTGTTACTTCTCAGCTCAGTACATGGAAGATTATGTCGACAATTACAGAGGTATTGGATTTGCTGGAGCGACTTCTTTACTCCTGATTCTGACAGGTCTAGCTTCAGGTATTGATGCCGTATTAATTGCAGGTTTTGGATTAGCTGTTGTATCTCAAACTTACAGCATCATTATAGCCGCTAAGATGGACGGAAACCTGTAAAAAATCATAGAAAAAGTATTTTTGAAACATAATTGAGATAACTAGGACCCCTATTTTCTACGATCAAGCCTAACTGGTTTGTAGGATAATTTCAAAAAATATGTTTTATCAGAGGTTATTATGGTAGTTTACTATGGATAAGCTGGGGATGATTGAAGGAACACTTAGTTCTGAGTTTGGGGACCTAGTTGCTTATGAGTTTTTCAAGAATCTTGCTCTCTCCGCTTTAGGAATCTTCATTCCTATAATACTGTTTGATGCTTCTGGCAGCCTGGTTATACCAGGAATCTATCTTTTAATCAAAGGATTAGTAACTAGTATTTCTGCCGTCCCCATCATGAATTATCTTAGTGGTAAAGGCTTTGAGAAAGGGCTTTATCTATCCTATTTTTTCCTTTTACCGCCTATACTGCTTTTACAATTCGTGGAATACAGTCATTCTTTGATGGTTTCAGTCGCTGTACTTTATTCACTTGGTAAGACTCTTCATGCAGAGTCTAAGAAGCTTGAGTTTACAGAGGATACAGAAAAAGGTGAGAGAGATAAAAGGAGTGCAGATATGACTTCTATCCCGAACATGGGACGGTTTCTGGGCCCTATGATTGCAGGTTCCCTCTCAGCACTTTACGGGTTTTCCGCTCTTTTGACTTTTGCAGTATCAATGATCCTGCTTTCACTTATACCACTCAGTAAATTAGATAAATCCATAAAGAAAACCACTATAAAGACCAAAGACCTCTACAAAAAAGAATATAGACCTTACATCCCTCTACTTATAGCCAGAGGGATACAAGCAATAGCAGCAGTCTCAATCTACGGTTTATTCACATACGAGTTCTTGAGCGGTTCATTTGGATCTGGATTCGTAAGATCACTTGACACCCTTGGATTCGTGATAGTTGCTTACCTTTCAGCTTGGATCACAGACAAGGCCTCTAGAAAAACTGTGATAGGAGTTGGTGCATCAGCTGCTGCTATAACATATGTGGCAAGAGCATTAGTGCAGACTCCTTTCCAAGGATTCTTAGTGGCTTTTGCAGGAGGAGTTGCCTTCAAGTTGTACCATATACCTCTTTTCTCACAACTGGCAGATGAAGCGCAGTCAACATCTGAAACAGAGTTCTTTGCACTTGGTAGAATTTGCACAGGACTTGGTATGGCTATTGCTACGATATTGTTTATTTTCATGCTACAGAACGGCGCAAGACTTGCATTCCAGTCTGTGTTCATCTTAGCAGCATTTGCAACGATGACGTTGCCTTTAATGGAGCGAAAAATAAAATGAACAATTACTCTAATCTTTTCCTCCACAGAGACGACCTGAGAATTCATGACAATAAAGGCTTAAGGAAAGCCTCAGAAGACAGTAAGACAATCCCAGTTTACATAGATGACCCAAGAATACAAGAGAGTACAGGTAAAAACAAGGAAGCCTTCAGAAAACAGGGTATTACAAAGTTAGACGAGAAATATCGGGCGAAAAGATCGAGTCTTATCTACAGAAAAGGGAATACTATAGATGAACTTCAAAAGTTGATTGAACAGTATAGTGCCGATAAGGTTTTTCTCAACCGAAGCTATACTCCACTCAAAAGAAAAATTGAAGAGAATATGAATCAGTTGAACGTAGAGACTCATATTTTTCAGGATAGGATTCTTGTGGAGCCCCAGCAACTCAGTCAGGAGTACGATACTTTTTCACCCTTCTACACGGAATGGAAGAAGAAAGAAAAAACAAGTCCCATGCAGGATCCTGAAAATTTGGCTGAGATTGATTGTGAAGTTCCGAAGTTTGATACTGAGGTAAAAGCAAATATTCCTGAGGCAGGCGAAGAAATAGCATTAGAGAAATGGAGAGAATTCAGAGATAGGAGACTTCAAGATTACAAAAATAGTAGAGACGATGTTGCAAACCCCGATTCTGTCTCCAGATTATCAATGTATTATAGTTCTGGCATGCTGGGAGTTAGAAAGGTTTTGAAAGATGTAGAGGAGTTGATTCAAGATTCCAGTGATTCTGGGAAGATAAGGAATTATGCGAAATATAGGAATGAGTTGGCTTGGAGAGAGTTCTTCTACCAGGTTCTTTGGCATAATCCTGAAGCAGTAAATCAGAATTACAAAGACTTTGAAAAAGAAATTAAATGGAGGAATGACCCTGAGGAGTTTGAAGCTTGGAAAAAAGGAGAAACAGGTGTTCCATTCGTAGATGCTGGCATAAGAGAGTTGAGGGAAACTGGATATATGCATAACCGGACTCGACAAAACCTTGCATCTTTCCTAACTAAGCATCTGATGATTGATTGGAGGAAAGGAGCCAAGTTCTTTAGAGAACACTTAGTCGATCATGACACAGCTTCTAACAATGGTGGTTGGCAATGGGCAGCATCTACAGGAACAGACTCAGTATCAATCAGAATATTCAATCCCGTAAAGCAAGGCAGGAAATACGACAGCCATGCAGAATACATCAAAAGATGGTTGCCGGAATTGAGAGACCTAGATCCTAACTCCATCCATAACTGGGTTGAAATGAGTCAAAAAGAGAGAAATGAATGCGATATAGATTATCCAGACCCTATCATCAACTTCAATCAGCGTTATCATATGGGGAGAAAGATGTTTGAAGAAGCATTGGGAAATAGTTAGTATGGTAGATTACCCTGTATCTTTCAAAGCAAATGTAGAGGCTGAAGAAAGTTCTGAAAATTGGAGTTTGAATACAGAAGAAAATCTAAAGACAGAGATGAGCACACCAAAAGAGTTTGGAGGAGATTCAGAGAACCCTTCACCGGAAGACCTGTTTAATGCCAGCCTAGCATCATGTATGGTAGCTACATACAAAATTACAGCACAGAGAAAAGGTTTAGACTACTCAAATATCGAAGGAAAATGTGAAACACAGTTAGACCGTAATGAAGATGGAAGACCAGTAATGAAGAAGTCAAAGATAGAAATAACTGTTGAAGACATATCTGACAAAGATTTAGCAGAAGAAGTTGGTCAAATATCAGAAAATAACTGTTTCATACATAACTCGGTGAAAACAGATGTCGAAACAAGCTTTGAATTTACAGAATGACTGGAGACAGATCAAGGAAAAGTTTCAAGACCGTTTTAAAGAGAAAAATCTTGAAATTGAAGAAGAAAAACTGAAATACGAAAGGTCTGGAGAACACCTAACTATAGAGAAAGATGGTAGAGTTTCTGCTGCCATGCCTCTCCACAGTAACGAATTACAGAACGCTAAAGAAATAGTTTTTACAGATTCAGGAGTGGAAATAATATCGGAAAAATCAACTTACGTGTTCAGAAGATGAATCTAGGATTTTTTTAATTGAAACTTGAATTGAGAGGGAAATCGTGAAATAAGTGATTAGCTAAATCTTCTTGTATGGCATCTCTTATTCTTCCCAACCAGCTTTTCCCAGAACCAGTGCAAGAGGAGAAAAAGTATCTTGTAGAACACAGTAGATACTTTACCGATTTTGAATTTCATAGGAAGAAGCTAATCTTACATAGAGCCTCTATGAAGGCTTATTCGGAAAGATTTGAAGTGGATTACGTTGAGTACAATCAGGATATTGCTGAAATATTCGAGGAGGAAGACTTGATTAGATTGTATGATCCTGTTGATCACAAGGTTAGGAACCAGCTTGAAGGTCTTGCAGATAAATTTGATACAGAACTAGTTTTTGAAGAAAATCCTGGATTCATGGCTTCAATGAATTTTAACAAAGAATACTTTGAGAGCCACGAGTACTTCCAGTTAAACTACTACAAACAGATGAGGAAAAAGTTCAATGTCCTTGTAGATGAGGCGGGAAAGCCTGAAGGCGGCAAATGGAGCTTTGATCCTGAGAACAGGAAGAAGATGCCAGAAGACATGGAAAAACCAGAGATACCGCAGTTCAGTTCCGAACATGTCGAAAAAGCAAAGAAATACGTTAAAGAAAACTTTCCCGACAATCCTGGCAAAATAGATGATTTTTTCTGGCCAGTAACCCGAGAACAGGCTTTAGAAAACCTCGAAGATTTTTTGGAAAATCGGTTGGAGAAGTTCGGCGATTATCAGGATGCAATTGATTCCGACCTCAAGTTTGGATTTCATTCTCTGCTTTCTTCCTCAATCAATATTGGGTTGATTACGCCCGAAGAAGTAGTTGAGAAAACACTTGAAGCACACGAAAAACATGATTATCCTATGAACTCTCTTGAAGGCTTCCTGCGGCAGATCATCGGATGGCGTGAATTCATTAGAGCCATGTATGAACTGGAACCAGAGATGAGAGAATCCAATTTTTGGGACGCCACCAACAAACTTCCTAAGGAGTTTTACACAGGTGAGACAGGGCTTCCACCAGTTGATGATTCCATTCAGCATGCGTTGGATAATGCCTACGCCCATCACATCGAAAGGCTGATGGTTCTGGGTAATGTAATGTTGCTCTTGGAGATTGATCCTGATGAGGTCTACGAGTGGTTCATGGAAATGTTTATCGATTCATATGACTGGGTTATGGTGCCGAATATCTACGGCATGAGCCAATACAGCTATACGAATATGATGACCAAGCCCTACATCTCATCCTCAAACTACATCAACAAAATGTCGCATTACGACGGCGGAGAATGGGAAGAAAACTGGACAGGACTCTACTGGAACTTCATCAAAAAACACGAAGACAAAATCAGTGATATCCACAGAATGAGCTTCATGACCTCAACTCTGGGGAGAATGAATGAGGAAACAGTGGAGAACCATTTAGAGAATGCTGAAAAGTTTAAGAATAGTCTCAAACTCTAAAATTAATTATTAGCCATTCTTACCAAAAAGTACCCAAATAAAGCTATGGAAACATTCATAGCAACTACGCTAGCCAGAAGAGTTTGAGTAAAGTGGTAACTACCTACTATTATTCCAAGCATAGTCAATCTTCCCAAGTTAAGAGCTGTACCTCTAAATGCGAAGTATTCCAACAGGTCCTCTCTTTCTGCGTTTTCAAGTGCTTTTTCAAAGGCCGACATTGTTACCGCTGTTCTTCCAAGCCCAAAGATGAAAGATAGTATTGTAGCAGTAAGTGGATCTGTTACTGTGTATAGTGCGAAAAACATTATGACAGAGATTAGAACTCCTGATGCTATTACTTTGTGTCTATTGTCATCATTAGTGATTCTACCTATAGCAATACTTGTGAATGCTGCACCTAGAGACTTTAGTCCTCCAGCCACACCTAAATCAACTGCCTCTTCAATTATTAAAACGAGGAAAAGAGGCCAGAGAAGTTTTTTACCTATAGACTCTGCACCATTGAAGAAATAAGTTAGAAAGTCTTCAGTATATTCCTGAGAGAAAAAACTTGTAAGTTCTGTATCGAGTCCTTCTGAATGTCTTTCAGACAGGAAAAGCGGAACAAATGAGAGACCAACCAGAACACCGGTCGTCATAAACAGTACATTGTAGCTGAATGTAGCAAGTACTAGCCCACCAATTACAGGCGATAATATAGATGCAAGAGTCGGCATTGAGAAGAAAATTCCTACCTCACTATCTCTTTTCTCCTTGTGAGTGCTGATAGCCGTTTCAGCGTTCATGCCTGCCCAGTAAAGACTTTTACCTGTTGCTCCAACAAACGTTGCAAGATAGAGAGGTACAGGATCTGTAAAGCTTCTCAAAAGCATGTAATAACCTACAAGAAAAGGCGCAGAAAGTAAAGATACTCTTTTGTACCCAATCTTACCAGAGACATGGTAACTAGGTATTGTTACTATAAGATCTGCTACATAGTAGAAAAAGAAGAATAATCCTACCTGAATAATGGAAAAATTTGCATCCAGCAGGTACATTGGAATGAATATTGAAACCATGCTCAAACCCAAACTCTTCACAAAATTGTGGATAAAGACCTCATTTACTTCTTCGTGAAGATCAATCTTCCTCAGGCTTGGAAAATGCATACTACTGAATAGTTGAAGGAAATTGATAAATCATGGAAGAGAAAACTATGCCTCTATACTTTTTCTCCTCATCAACTGCGCATTAAAAGCTACTATCACCGTGCTGAGAGACATTATACCTGCTCCAATCGCTGGTGAAAGCATAATACCTATAGGCGCAGCCACTCCTGCTGCAAGAGGGATTGCTAATGCATTGTATCCTGTAGCCCAGAAAAGATTTTGAATCATCTTACTGTAGTTCAGATTTGATAGGTTAAGCAACTTGACAACGGCTAAAGGATCATTTCTAACCAGGATAATATCAGCAGATTCAACTGCTACATCTGTACCAGAACCGATAGCAATACCTACGTCGGCACGAGTCAATGCTGGTGCATCGTTCACACCGTCACCCACCATTGCAACTTCTTTACCTTCACTCTGTAGTTCCTGAATCTTTGAATCTTTATCACCAGGTAAAACCTCTGAAAAGTAAGTTTCTATACCAAGTTCTTCAGCCACAGAACTTGCAACTTCTTCAGAGTCACCTGTCAACATGGCAACCTCAAGTCCTCGATCCTGTAACTTCCGGATTGCTTCTCTGCTTTCATCACGAATTTTATCTGCAAGAGCTACTGCCGCAGTTACTTCATCACGTTTAACTAGGTAAATTACAGTACGTCCTTTCTCCCCAGATTTTTCCGTGAACTCTTCAAATCTCTTTTCAATTCCAAGATGATCTAGCAAGTTTGGACCTCCAACGTAAACTTCTTCTCCTTCAACCTGTGCTTTTACTCCTTTACCAGATATACTCTCAAAACTCGCTGATTCAGGCACTTCAAGACCCTTCTCATCAGCTTTTTTCCTAATCGCCTGTGCAATTACGTGTTCAGAGTCTGACTCAACTGCCGACATCTTACGTAGAGCATTATCTTCATTTTCTGCTTTCATGTCGACTAATGTTTGCTCGCCTTCTGTAAGAGTGCCTGTTTTATCAAAGACTATTGTATCAAGTTTTCTGGCTTCTTCCATCGCTATTCTATCACGTACGAGTATACCGTTCTTTGCAGCCATTGAGGTATTTATAGCGACAACAAGAGGTACGGCAAGACCTAATGCATGTGGACACGCAATAACTAAAACAGTGACAACACGTTCGATCACAGTTAATCCAAAGCCTACAGCTAGGGTCCAAGCGACACCAGTTAGAAGACCTGATCCCAGTGCAATATAAAATAGGTATCCTGCTGCTTTATCTGCAAGTTTCTGGCTCTTTGATTCAGATTCCTGAGCATCCTCAACTAGTTTCATGATTCCTGAAAGAGCTGTTTCATCTCCAGTAGCTGTAATCTCAATCCTAAGGCTTCCCTCTTTATTTACTGTTCCTCCTATTACTTCGTCTCCTTCTGGCTTGCTGACTGGTTTTGATTCCCCTGTAATCATGGATTCATCGACACTTGATTCGCCTTCAAAGACTTGTCCATCTGCTGGAATAGAATCTCCAGGCCTGACAAGAATCTTGTCTCCCTCCTCAAGTTCTGAGACTTTGACTTCTTCAGTCTCACCACCCTCTTTTATCCTCTCGGCAGTATCCGGCATCAGTTTCTTTAATTCCTCAAGAGCTCCTGAGGCTTTTCTGACAGATCTCATTTCTATCCAATGACCCAGCAGCATTACGTCGATCAAAGTAACTAGCTCCCAAAAGAAACTGGAAGTTCCAGATAAGAATAGAGAAGCCATAGAGTAAGTGAAAGCTACAAAGATTGCCAATGAAATTAAAGCCATCATACCTGGTTGACGGTCTTCAAGCTCATTTCTACCCATTTTCAGGAATGGAAATCCCCCATAAACAAAAACTATTATCGAAAAAACAGGCACAATAAGACTACTACCCACAAAAGTTGGCATTGAGAAGTTAAGAAGTCTTTGAATAAATGTTGAGTAGAGTAAAACAGGGATAGATAGCGCTGTTGAGATGAAAAACTTCTTTCTGAACATCATTTCGTGATGTTTATGACTATGTCCAGAGTCATGGTCTTCATGTTCATCGTTTTCGTGATCCATCTATTATCTATCTCCTGTCTTAGAATCCTTGATCCTGCCATCTCCGCATTTTCTTGATTTCTCTTTCCTGTGTTTCAATCATCTTTGTCTGCATCTCTTTAAGCTCTGTATGACGTCCATCTTCTCTGAAGCTTCTTGCCATCTCTATACCTCCCTCGTGATGTTCTATCATCAATTCTGCAAACATCCTATCGAACTCGCTATTTTTACTGTCTTCAAGCCTCTGCATCTCCGCCTCTGATGCCATACCAGCCATAGGATGGTGATTTCCTGGTTCATACCCTAGATTATTCATCCATTCACGCATCTGGCCATTCTCAGATCTTTGGGCTTTGGAAATATTTTCAGATAGTTCTAGAATCTTAGAATTATTTGTCCTATTCTCAGCCATCTCAGCCATTTCTATAGCTTGATCATGATGCACTATCATCATATTCATGAACATTACGTCATTCCTATTGAACTCTGTCGACTTGAATTCGCCTTCATACACTTGAAAACCTGTTAAACCTGCAAAAGTAAACAAGAAGACCGCTGCAATTACTATAGTTCTTCTACTTACACTGACTTGTTTCCCCAATCCTTGATTCTCTTTTCCCATAATAATAACCTATCAATATATGATATGTCAACGAGTTTTAAACTTCTTGCCAGCAAATAAGAGAGTTATGAGCAATCTAGAAATCCATCATGTATACAGACTTTACACAATACTTCTCCTCCAAGAGGGAGAAAAAACAGGGTACGAAATAATAGATAGAATAAAAGACAGTATTGGAGAAAAGCCAAGTACGAGCTTTATCTACCCATTTCTCTCAGATCTTAAAGACGAAGGATTAGTTTCAGTAGAAAAAGGAGGACGAAACAAGAAAATATACTCCCTAACGACAGAAGGGGCGAACTTCGCATCCAAAAAGCTCAACAGTTTCGGAGAAATATTAGAAGCATCTATCCAGAACCAAGTAGACCAATGCAACAACTGTGGCTGCGAGATTTACTCCGGAGGATACGAGGAAAAAGGAGAAATTTTCTGCTGTAAGCATTGTGCCTCCAACTCATAAAGCTACTAAAAAGTCGAATCCGAGGACTATGTTATGATTCAATATATAGCCGCTTTTGAGGCTTTGGCCTTGAAGATTGTGACAGCATTAGTCTTTCTAATTTTTGCCTCAGTGGTGATCAACCACTCCGGAAAAGTTGTCAGGAAGATTTTCTCACGTAAATTTGAAGAAGAAACTATCCTAAATTTGATGGAAAGTATTGGCAAAGGCCTTCTATGGTTCTCAGCAGCCCTTATCACCTTGAGCATTCTAGGTTTTAGCGAAATAGCTGCAGCACTTGGTACAGCAGCAGGTTTTGTAGCTCTTGGAGTTTCACTGGCACTGAAAAATGTGCTCTCAGACACAGTAGCTGGAGTCTATCTTGCAAAAGATCCAGATTTCAATAACGGAGATCAGGTAGAGGTAGACGGAGTAAAGGGAGAAATTAAAGACGTTGGGTTGAGAAAAAGCCGGCTAAAACTTGAAGATGGAAACTTGAGAGTTATCAATAATTCAGATGCAGAGAAGAAATGGACTCTGATCGAGGATGCTGATTAACTCAATTTTTCAAAAAATAACCAATACAGAGAAAAGAGAACCATATAGATACTCTTCTTGAGATTACAAGCCTCATGTTCAGGAAAATCTATATTCATTGCTTCACTCCTATATACTGCAAGTATCAGGATTTCCTGTTCTTATCACCAATGCTAGGAGTAATAAAACGCCTCCAAACCTTAGTAAGTTTCCTTGGAAAGGCATTGAAGCCAGTACACCTCCAAACCCAAGAAGTGAGAGAACTCCGACACCGCATGAAGCGCATCCTCCTGCCAAGAATCCTGGTAGAGCGCCGAGAGAGTCGAGGCTAATCTTATTCATCTTGAGTTGGATGACTGTATTTGTCATAGTAACACCGACGAGACCTGAGAAAATCAATGTCAAAGCTGCACCTGTATACCCCGAGTTCATCAGTAGCCCAGTGAACCGCGTCATGAAGGCAATCGACCAGTAACTCAGGCCAGAAGAAAGCATCTGAAAAGAGTAAACCGGGTTAGCTGAGAGAATAGTGATAAAGAATGCAAGAGCCCCTGTCGTCAGAGTTCCCAACACTCTCCACCTATTCTTTAGAGAGCCTTTCACTCCGTCTTCCAGTTCTTTCCTCCACTTTCCAGGTGTGAATTGTAACCAGCTTCTCGGATTTACTTCAATCTTGACGCCCATGAATTATTCACTTCTGATTGTGTTGAAAGCTTCTTCAAACCTTGAGAGCGGTTGAGCCCCTTCAAGCTTGACAAAACCTTTCTCCATGTTTCCTACAAAGAATGTAGGCGTCCCAAATCTGCCAAGATTCTGGAGCGCATTGTTTTTGTCCTCATCTGCTTCAGCATTTTCTGAGTTTTCGTAGCACTGCATAACTGTCTCAGTATCAAGACCTAGGTCATTTGAAATATTTCTGAAAGTTTCTTTCATGTTTCCGTCACCTGATTGCATCCAGGAATCTCTTCTGTCAAATAACTGGTCGTGGAAGTCGAAGTAACTACTTTGTTCGTGTTCGTATACGCAGTTTGCTGCTTTGTGAGCTTCTGGTCCATTCGGATGTAGGTTTGGGACAGGATAATCCTTTGAAATCAGTTTTACTTCTCCAGTGTCAATGTACTGTTTTTCGAGGCTTCCAGCAATGTCCATTTTATCGATAGGTGTCCTTGAGGAGGCGTCGAACCCGTTCCATTCCGCACAGAAAGGACAGCCAAACTCATTGTACTCTACAACCTTGATAGGTGCGTCACTTTCTCCGATACTTGGCTCATTCTCTAAATCAATACCTTCCAAGCTTACAAGTTCAGTACCAGAATCTTCACCATTCGAATTAGAATTCGCAGAGTCGGGGTCTTGGTTTTGTGGTGTCTGGTCAGAGACCTGCTGAATTTGATTTGAAACAGTCACCGTACCTGCTGCAAAACCTACAAAACCCCCTAATACGAGACCTATCGCCAGTGAAATCAAACCTACTTGTTTTGAATTCAGCTCTAGAGTTATTCCTTCTGAATCGGTCACTTTAGATCACCTGTTAATCTAGTAAAACTGTTTTTAATGGTCGATTCACTAGAAAAAATACTACTTTGTATCATATCGAAACTTGGTACCTATATGATATTAAAGGAGTGAGTCCGCTGATAGATACATGGTTTCGGGGTCGATACCACATGACTGAAAACGAAGACAAAATCCCAGTATGGTGTAAATCAGAAGAATGGTGTGCATTAAAATCCACGAGCAAAATTCTCGGGCATAAATGGGTTCCAGTAATCACATTCCACATCTACGACAACAAACAAATCAGATTCTCCGAACTTAAAGAAAAAGTCGGAGGAATCACCAACAAGACACTCAGCAACAACCTAGATCGGATGGAGGAACAAGGAATAATCAACAGAAATGTAGAAGACGAAAAACCAGTCAAAATAACTTACGAATTAACAGAATTTGGAGAAAAACTGGTTCCACTAGTTAAAGATATGATCTCCTGGGGCCAGGAAAACCTGAGAGAAGGCGGCAGAGAAGAAGCTTTGGTTAAATAAAAATAGAAAAGATATGTTTTACTCGCTGGTATCCATACCTAGCATAGCGTACAGCTGGCACTTCTTCCTGTAACCTGTGACCAGCAAGACTAGAGCCACTACACCAAGTACCGGTGAAGAGATAACTGGTAGAGGCACCATTTCTGAAATCAGACCCTGACTCTGAGCCAGCACCAGCAGCGATACAAGACCCAGGACAGCTCCAACGCCAATCCTGACTCTCTGATCCATCAAACCTACATTTTCTTCCATAAACCAGCTTTGGAACTCAATGAACTTAACTCTAACTGTTGAGGCCTGAACCTGGTTCTATAAACCAGAAACTGAGAAATTGTCTACTGAGAATAAATCATGGGAGACAAACTACAAATTGAGGTAACTTCTGAAGCAAAGTCAAACACTAAACTTGAAGTGGAGGAGAGGGGTCACGAAGCAGTGGTCGACGAACCTTCGCAGTTCGGAGGAGAAGATGAAGGTCCTAACCCACTTGAATACATGTTTACAGGACTTGCAGGATGTCTTAACGTCACCATCCACCATGTTGCGATGGAGAAAGAGGTAGAAGTTAAGAAGCTTGAGATCAACGTGACAGGAGGCATCGACCTGCAGAAATTCATGACCGGAGAAGGCGGAAGAGCAGGATTTCAGGAAATAAACGTGGAAATAGAAATCGAAACAGATGCAGACTCTGAAGTAG
>Ga0209917_1000220_pt1 | contig 23727 bp, 22 predicted proteins | sample SalPon2_C_H2O_MG_FD_185710 | JGI IMG/M metagenome (GOLD analysis project Ga0209917, IMG submission 185710) | Salt pond water microbial communities from South San Francisco under conditions of wetland restoration - Salt Pond MetaG R2_C_H2O_MG... | ecosystem: Environmental > Aquatic > Non-marine... | reverse complement strand
ACTCCCCACGCAGGTGTGCAAGCGCAACCTGATGTGACGTCTCGGCGTCGATTCGCTCTCCGTCGGGCGTCACTCGGTCGTGTGTCGCGGTCGCGTCGGCGACGACGCGCACGTCGTAGCCTCGATTGTCCGCCATGCGAACTGTCGTCGAGACGCAGTGGTCTGTCGTGAGTCCACAGACGACGAGCGTCTCGTATCCCGCCTCGCGGAGCCACGCGTCGAGGTCGGTGTCGACGAACGCGCCGTTCACCGACTTCGCGAACGTCGCCTCGCCGTCTTCGGGAGCCGTCTCGGACTTCCAAGCGAATCCCGGCGTGTCGGGGCGGAGCGGCGAGTCGGGCTCGGTCGACGCGTGACGGACGTGCGCGACCGGTCTGTCGGCAGCACGCCAGCGCGAGAGCAGGTCCGCGGCGGTCGCTTCGGCGTCCGGATTGTTCCGTGTGCCCCACCCGGGGGCGTCAAAGCCGACCTGAAAGTCGACGAGCACGAGCACTGCGTCCTCAGTCATCGCTCACGCCGGGGGCCGCTTCCGGAGTCTCACGGGGGCCGAGAGCGTCAACGGCGAGACGGCGCCAGGCGCCCCGCTCGAGCAGCGCTTCGGGTGCCTTCGGGTGTGCTCGCGTCGGCTCTAGGGGACACGTGCTTGGACTCTGGGTCTCGTCCTCGCGGAAGAGGTACTGCGTCCACTCGCGGTCGCTCTCGACGCCCCAGTCACCGAGGTCCGCGTGCGGGCACACCCCGTCGTACGCCTCCATGCGGGCCTGGATGACGTCGCGAGCACGCTGGCCGGCCTCGGTGTCCGCGGTTATCCCCTCGAAGACGGCCCGCGGCTGGAACGTTATCTCGAGGCCAATGGGCGAGTACCGGCTCAGCCGCTCGTCGTAAAACGGCGCTCGAGAGGTCGGAAACATCGGCTCGCCGGCGAAACAGAACTCCCACCGGGGATCATCTGGGTCCGTTGGGATATCTTCGGGCCACGGTTCCGGGTCGTGGACGTGGAGGAACTCGAGCACGTGCCAGAGTCGCTCGTGGTAGTCCGCCTCGGTCGCGCCGTCGTCGAACGGCGCGAAGAAGACCGCGAGCGGCGCCCTGTCTGCGTGGGCTTGGTAGGTGTCGAGGTATTCCGCGAGCGTGTCACGGAATCGAAGTAACGCCGCTGGGTCGGTCGTCGACTCACAGGCCGCATACAGGAGGTCGCCCTCGCGTTCGACTTCGATGCCGAAGTAACACGGAAACGGCGAGCCATCCCGCTCGTCGAGCATCGACTCCCGAAACGTTCGGTAGTGGTCCTGTAGCCAGCCGGGGGCGTCGTCGAGCCGCGCGTGGAGCGTCTCCTGGTCCAACAGCACACCCTCGGTGCCGGGCTCGTTCATGCGATCGTGTGGAGACACGCAGTCTTTTGTGTTTCGACCGGGCTAGAACCGTGAGAACGACCCACTGGTCGACGAGGTGAGCGCCAGCTCGTCGTACACGCTTTCTGAGGTACTTGTACACGAAATACTAAGCATGACGGGCGAGAGTTTCTCGGTAGGTGCCACCACATGCCAGGAGACGTCTTTCCTCGGTCGGAGTACGAGCGACGGGTCGAGCGGGCGCGAGCGAGGCTCGAAGCGCGCGACCTCGACGCGCTCGTCGTGTCCGATCCGGCGAACATGAACTATCTCACCGGGTACGACGGCTGGTCGTTTTACGTCCACCAGGCCGTCGTCCTCACCCGTGAACACGACGAGCCCGTCTGGGTCGGCCGCGACATGGACGCGAACGGAGCCCGCGCGACGACGTGGCTCGCCGAACCCAACGTTCGCGCATACAGCGACGACCACGTCCACTCCCCACACGACCGCCACCCGATGGACGTTCTCGCGACCGTTCTGGCCGACCTCGACGTGGAGACTGGCCGAGTCGGCGTCGAGATGGACGCGGCGTACTTCACCGCGCGAGCGTACGAGCGGCTCCAGTCGCGGCTCCCCGAGGCGACGCTCGTCGACGCCGACCTCCTCGTGAACTGGCTGCGCATCGAGAAGTCGGACCGCGAGATCGCCTACATGGAGGAGGCCGCGCGCATCTCGGAGGACGCGATGCTGGCGGGGATAGACGCCATCGAGGCCGGTGTGCCCGAGTACGAGGCGGCCGCCGCGATATACGACCGACTGGTCCGTGGCACGGACGAGTACGGGGGAGACTATCCCGCCATCGTCCCACTGATGCCCGCCGGTGACCACACGGGAACGCCACATCTCACCTGGAGCGACCGCGAGTTCGCGTCCGGTGACCCGGTGTTGATCGAACTCTCCGGCTGCCGACACCGGTATCATGCCCCGCTCGCGCGGACTGCATTCGTCGGCGACCCGCCGGCAGCAGTCGAGGAGACGGCGGAGATCGTCGTCGAAGGGATGGAGGCCGCCATCGACGCCGCCGAACCGGGCGTCACCTGCGAGGAGGTCGAGACCGCCTGGCGCGAGACCATCGCCCGGTACGGCGTCGAGAAGGCCGACCGAATCGGGTACTCGATGGGGCTCGGCTACCCACCGGACTGGGGCGAACACACCGCGAGTCTCCGCCCCGGCGACGAGACCGTCCTCGAGGAGGGGATGACCTTCCACGTGATACCGGGACTGTGGGAGGACGCGTTCGGCGTCGAACTCAGCGAAACGTTCCGAGTCACCAAGACCGGCGCGGAGACGCTGGCGGAGTTCCCGCGCCGACTGTTCACCGTGTGAACGCCGAGGAATTCAGTCGTCGTCGGTCGGTGCCGCGACCAAATTCTGTAACTCCGCCGACGTCGCGCCGGCGTCGAGCGCCTCGAGGTTCTCCGCGACGATGTCAGCGAGCCGCTCCCAGTGACGCGGCGTGTGGCCGCCGGTGTGTGGCGTGATCAGACAGTTCTCGAGGTCCCACAGCGGGTGGTCGCCCGGCAGCGGTTCGGGGTCGGTGACGTCGAGTGCTGCGCCACGGATCCCGCTCGTTCGAAGCGCCGAGACCAGCGCGTCCGTGTCGACGATACCGCCGCGGGCCGCGTTGACGACGACCGCGTGGGGCGGGAGCGTCGCGAGCTCTGCGGGACCGATCAACTCACGCGTCGCCTCGGTCAGCGGACAAGCGAGGACGACGTAGTCGCTGCGCGCGAGTGCATCGTGGATCGCGTCCGATTCGAAACCGATCACCTCGTCGGTTGGCCCTCCCTTCGAAGGTGTGTACCGCACGCCGATCGTCTCGACGTCGAACCCCGACAGGCGGTCGACGACGTGGGTGCCGATCGACCCGAGTCCCACCACGGTGACGGTGCTGCCGGCGAACTCGAACGACTGGAAGTGACGCCACTCTCCCCGTTGCTTGCGTCGCCACCCCTCGTGGAGTCGCCGAGCGAAGATCAGCATGTTGGCGATCGTCTGTTCGGCGATCCCTGGCGCGTGGATCCCGCCGGCGTTGGTGACGGCGACGCCACGGTCGGTGAGCGCGTCGACGGGGACGTGGTCGGTCCCCGCGAAGGTGCACGCGAACAGGTCGAGCCGGTCGGCGTCGTCGAGCACCGCCTCGTCGACGGTGATCCCGGTGACTGCCCGCGCATCGGCCGCGAGTGTGCGCTCTTCGGCCGGCGTCTGGGCGAGCCGGACCGTGTGCTCCGGGAGTCGCGCTCGAAGCGCCTCCGCGTACGATTCCATCGACAGTCCCTCAGTCCCCTCACGGAGAACGACGACAGCTGGCGTCTGAGTCATGGTGGATTCGCCGCCGCGCGGCGGTAGTTGCGAGCGATTGGCCGGAGTGGTACTTACCACTTTTGTAGTCTTCGTATACGATCATCGTGTACTCTTAAGTCGCGTCGCGTGCCACGAGGTCGTATGACACGAAGTGGCTCGACGCCGTCGACCGACGCGCGGCTCAGCGACCTCCGGCGGGAGCTGCACCGACACCCGGAGCCAGGGTGGCGCGAGTTCGAAACGACGGGCAGACTCGTCGAAGAGATCGAGGCGATCGGGGTCGACGAGCTGGCGGTCGGACGAGAGGCGTACGATCAGACCGACCGCATGGCCGTTCCTGACCCGGAGACGATCGAGCCGTGGGTCGAACGAGCGCGGGAGCGTGGCGTGCGTGCCGACGTCCTCGAACGCACCCGCGGTGGCGTCACCGGGTGCGTCGCCGTCCTCGACCGCGGCGCGGGACCGTCGGTCGGCCTGCGGGTGGACATCGACGGCCTCCTGATCTCAGAGGCGACCGACGACGACCATCGGCCGGCCGAGGCCGGGTTCCGCTCTGCTGTAGACGGCACGATGCACGCCTGTGGTCACGACGTCCACATGACCTGGGGGATCGCCGCCCTCGAGGCGGTCGCCGCGAGCGACTTCGAGGGGCGGTTCGTAGTCTTCTTCCAGCCCGCAGAGGAGCTGAGCGGCGGTGGTCACCCGATGGCCGAGAGCCGGTTCGCTGCCGAACTCGACGCTCTCTTCGCTGCACACGTCGGGCTCGACCACCCGACCGGCACGGTCGTCGCCGGGATCGAACGCCCGCTTGCGATGGCGCACGTCGACGCGACCTTCGAGGGAACGTCGGCACACGCTGGAAAGGCCCCAGAGGCGGGAGACAACGCCATGCAGGCGCTCGGAACCGCCATCTCGAACGCCTACGGGATCCCCCGTCACGGCGACGGGATGACCCGTGTAAACGTCGGCTTCGCCGAGGCGGGCAGGGCCAGCAACGTGATCGCAGACCACGCACGCGTAGAGGCCGAGGCGCGCGGCGAGACCACCGCACTGAAAGAGTACGCCAAGTCTCGACTGGAGCGAGCCTTTCGTGGTGCGGCCGAGTCACACGGCTGTGCGCTCGCGTTCGACGTCGTCAGTGAGTCGCCGCGGGCCGACAGCGACCCGGCGTTGATCGACCACGTCGCCGAGACGGCCGCCGGCGTCGCGGGCGTCGAGACGGTGCTCGATACCGCGGACTTCGGCGCGAGCGAGGACGCGACGTTCCTGATGGAGCGTGCGCAGGCCGACGGCGGACTCGCGACGTACCTCGTCGTGGGGACCGACCACCCCGGAGCACACCACACGCCGACGTTCGACGTCGACGAACGAAGCATCCAGATCGGTGCCGACGTTCTCAGCGAGGCCGTACTCGGCTTCGGCGACCGGTGAACGGTGCGGGCTCAGGTCGCCGTCGCCGCCGGCGCGGCGGCGGCGATCGCCTCCTCGAAGATGCCGATGCCGAGGTCGATCTCGCGCGCGGTCGAATCGAGCGGCGGCAGCAGCCGGATCGTCTTCTTCCCACAGCCGAGCGTGAGGAGCCCGCGTGAGAGCGCCGCTTCGACGACCTCGTCGCGTCGTCCGGGCGTGTCGAACTCCACCGCCAGCATCAGCCCCTTGCCCCGAACGTCGACGACGTGGTCCGGGGCCTCGTCTTCGAGGAGCTCTCTGGCCTGGCGGCCGCGCTCGGTCGCGTTCGCGAGGAGGTCGTGGTCACGGATGGCCTCGATCGTGAACGTGCCCATCATCGACGCCAGGAGGTCACCGCCGCCGAACGTCGAGCCCAGCCGGTTCTTCTCGTCGGGGAAGAGCGACGACCGGCCGACCGTGGCGCCGACGCGAAGCGCCTTCGCCGCACAGATCACGTCTGGTTCGAGGTCGTAGTGCTCGCTCGCCCAAAATCGCCCGGTGCGCCCGACGCCCGACTGGACCTCGTCGACGATAAGCGGAATGTCGTATTCGTCGGTGACTGCCCCGACCTCGGCCATGAACGACTCGCTCGGGAAGCGGTATCCACCGACTCCCTGGATCGGCTCCAGCACGACGAACGCCACCTCCGCGGGGTCGACGTGGCCGCCTTCTGGTGTGAGCGCGTTTCGGAGTCGCGACCCCGTGCCGGTGAAGAAGCCGCAGTTACACGTCTCGGGGGTACAGCTGCGGTCAGCACAGAACGGCACCGTCTCGATGCCGGCGACCTCGGGGTAGTGACGGGTGTACACCGACTTCGACTTCGTGAGCGAGAGCGTCCCGAGGGTGCGACCGTGAAAGCTGCCACCGAAGGCGTAGCCGCGCGTGGCCGCCGGGGTCGCGTCGTGGGCGATCTTCACCGCGTTCTCTATCGCCTCTGCTCCGGAGTTCGAGAGAAACACCGTATCGAGTCCGAACGACTCGGAGACGTCGGTGAGTCGGTCCATGAGCTGTGCCGACCCTGGGAACGGCGCGGTGTCGGGATCGGGTCCAGAGCCGAAGTAGAGGTCCTGGCCGGCGATCTTCATCGGCTCGACGAGGTCGAACGCGGCGAGTCGATCGAGCAGCTTCTCGTTGTTGTAGCCGAGCGGTGCCGCCCCGATGTGACAGGTGAAATCCATGAGCACGTTCCCGTCGACGTCGGTGACGAACGGTCCGTGTGCCTCCGCGGTCACGTCCCAGACGAAGTCGTGTGAGTACTCGCTCGGAGCGGCGTGGTCACGGTACCGATCGACCCACTTCGCGGCGTTCGGGCCCGGCAACCCGTCGGTGTCCGGCACGGCAGTGTCCCGATCCATACACAGTAATCGTATACACAGTCAATTAAAAGTATCTCTCGGCGTCGACGGGTGCCGCCACCGGCCGAATAACGGATGGGGTGCGCTTCGACCCGGACCGAGCGTGCAGCAGCTCGACGTGATCGCATGCTACTCAAGGAAGACGACACGCGACGTCTGTGACGCCGGTCACTCGGACGAGCGGTGACCCGGCGTCCACGTCGTCGACAGCTCGCGATGGGTGTAGGAAGCGGCGTCCTCGCCGCTGTAGGTCGCCACGAGGTGACCGTCGCCTTCGAGGTAGTACTTCGTCGTCGTGAGCCCCTCGAGACCGACGGGGCCACGGGCGTGTACCTTCCCCGTCGAGATGCCCACCTCGGCGCCGAGACCGTATCGGTACCCGTCCGCGAAACGCGTCGACGCGTTGTGAAAGACGCTGGCGGCGTCGACGCCGGTCATGAACGTCTCTGCGGTCTCGGCGTCTTCGGTGAGAATGGACTCCGTGTGTTTCGAGCCGTGACGATTGACGTGTGTTATCGCGTCGTACACGTCGTCGACGACGCGGATCGAGAGCTCGAGGTCGCCGTACTCGGTGTCCCAGTCCGCGTCGGTCGCCGGGTCGACGTCGACGACCGCGCGCGTTCGGTCGTCGCCACGGACCGTGACGCCGGCCGCCTCGTACCGATCGACGAGGGTCGGGAGGAGGTCGGCGGCGACGTCGTCGTCGACGAGCAACGTCTCCACCGCGTTACACACGGCTGGGTACTGCACCTTTGCGTCGTAGGCGACGTCGGCGGCCATCGAGAGGTCGGCGTCGGCGTCGACGTAGACGTGACAGACGCCCTCTGTGTGTCCCAACACCGGAATGCTCGTGGCGTCCTGGATGTACGAGACGAACTCGGAGGACCCGCGCGGCATCACGAGGTCCACCGCGTCATCGCGCTCGAGCACGCGGTCGACGTCCTCGTGCGCTTCGATCAGCTGGATCCACCCGTCCGGAATGCCGGCGGCCGCGGCGGCCTCGCGCAGCCGCTCGTACAGCGCGCGGTTCGACTCGCTCGCCTCGCTGCCGCCCTTGAGGATGACCGCGTTTCCCGACTCGAGCGCGAGGGCCGCGATCTGGACGAGGGCGTCGGGCCGCGACTCGAACACCGCGGCGACGACTCCGATCGGCACGGTCACCTCGTAGAGCTCGAGCCCGTCGTCGAGCTCGCGGGCGGCGACCGTCCGGCCGAGTGGGTCCTCGAGTGCGGCCACCGACTCCACCATCGCCGCGATGTCGTCAACCTTCGCCGCGTCGAGCCGCAGCCTGTCGACGAGCGCCGCAGAGTACTCTCCCTGCTCGAGAAGCGTCTCGGCCCGCTTGACGTCCGTCTCGTTGGCCGCGAGAACGTCGTCGGTGTGCTCACGGAGGGTGTCGGCCATCGACGCGAGCGCCTCGTCGCGCGTCGCCTCGTCCGTGTTCGCAAGCCGCAGCGCGGCGTCTCGTGCCGCGGCGATCTGTTCGTCGGTCGTCGTGTGTGTGTCACTCATCGCTTTCGTCACCTCTGTACCGAACGCGCCGGCCTGGCTCGCCGACGAGCTCGATGGGGTCGGTTCGCGCCGACACGTCGCCGCGCTCTGTGGCGTCCTGCGGGACGAATATCGTCCCGACGGACGCGCCGTCTGCGATGCGTTCGAGGACGTTTGGGTCCGCAGAGCCGGCGATTATCGCGGGCACCCCGTGCTCGCTGGCGTCGCGGGCCGCCTCCACTTTCGTGTCGATGCCGCCGAACTCGACGGCTCCCGTCTCGTCTACGATCCGGCTGACGGCCTCGTAGTTGTCGTCGACCGCCTCGATGCGCCTCGCGTCGGGATCGTGTTTGGGGTTCCCCGTGTACACGCCGCTCACGTCGGTGAGCGTCACGAGGAGGTCGATGTCGATGCCGGTCGCGATCGCCGCCGAGATCATGTCGTTGTCGCCGATCTGCAGCTCGTCGGTCGCGACGGCGTCGTTCTCGTTGACGATCGGGACGACGTCCCACTCGAGGAGCGTCTCGACCGTCGTCTGGAGGTTCTCGAACCGCTCTGGGGTGTGAAAGTCCGTCCGCGTCACCAGGATCTGTGCCACCGTCTGGTCGAAGCGGTCGAAGCTCTGGGTGTAGTGGCGCATCAGGTGGCTCTGGCCGACCGTCGAGAGTGCCTGACTTCGCTCGATGGTGTCGGCGTCGCGGCCGACGAGGCCCATACCGGCGCCGACCGCCCCCGAAGAGACGAGCACGACGGACTTCCCGTGCTCGCGAAGCGCCATCACCTCGGCGACGATCTCGTCGAGTTTGACGCGGTCGAGCCGCGACGCGTCGTCGGTCAGCGAGTTCGTCCCCGTCTTCACGAGCACCCGCTCTGCGTCCGCGGCCCGTTCACGAGCGCGTTCGACGATCGCCTCGTCGACCGGGTCGACCGAGCCGACGTCGCTCATTCCTCGAACGCCTCCGCGATCTCCCGTGACCGTCGCTCTGCGGCGTTGACGGCGTCCGCGACGGCTCGATCCGCGTCGCTCTCCCAGAGCACTTCCATTCCTTCGATGGTCGTTCCGTTCGGCGAGCAGACCGCGTCGACGAGTTCGTCGACCGTCCGGTCGTCGCGGAGGACGGTCGCCGCGGCGCCGCGGAAGGTCTGTGCGGCAAGCCGTTCGGCCTGTGTGGGGTCGAGCCCGCCCTCGATCCCGGCGGTCTTCACGGCGTCGATCAGGTAGAAGACGAACGCCGGTCCGCTCCCGTTGACGGCCGTGGCGACGTCCATGAGCGACTCGTCGACCTCGGCGACGGTACCCATCGCCTCGAGGAGGGTCCGAACCTCCTCGGAGAGCCCCTCGTGTGTCGCGGCGGCGGCCATCTCGCCGAACTCGGCCGCGAGGTTCGGCATCACGCGGACGACCGTCGCATCGGTCCGCGCCGACACGAACGACCGCGAGACGCCGGCCGCGAGGGTGACGAGCGTCTGGTCCGCCGTTAGGTCGAGCCCATCGAGCACCGTATCGACGAGATCGGGTTTGACCGCCAGGACGACGATCGGGTCGACGGCGGCAGCGGGGTCCGCCGTCGTCCGCGACGCGCTGTCGGCGACCGACCCGCGCGCCGCCTCGTCGGGGTCGATCGCCGTCACGTCGTACTCGTCGTGCTGTCCGAGGCCCTTCACAAACGCGCCGCCCATGTTGCCACAGCCGACGACGCTCACCCGTGTCATCTCGGCGTTCCTACTCCGGCGGGGAATATACCATCTGTGGTCTGGCCGCGCTCGATTCGGTGTGGTCCTCGCACACACCACCTGTCTGCGTGCCGGAATATCTATACCGATGGCTCTCACCACGACGGACGATGGCACAACGACTGGGGGTCGTCCCCGCGGAGGTCAGCGACCTCGTATCGCCGTACGCCGGGTACCGCGTCGCCGTCGACGACGAGTACGACACCAACGTGGGTGAACTCGTGGAGGACGCCAGAGACGTCGAGGACGCAGACGTGGGTATCGTCGGCATCCCGTTCGACGCCGGCTGTGTCGCCGGGCCGCGCGGCTCTCGCGCCGGCCCCGAGGGAGTTCGCGATCAGCTGACGCACGGCACCTGTTATAACCCCGAGATAGACGTCGACATCAGCGAGGGTATCGACGTCGTCGACTACGGCGACGTCGACGCCCTCCAGACGGACCTCGAAGCGACGCACGAGCGGGTCGAGCGCGTACTCACGGCGGTGACCGACTCCGGGGTCGTCCCGTTCAGTATCGGTGGTGACCACTCGCTTACGTACCCGACCGCCAAGGCGATGATGAACGCAGTCGACGGCCCGGTCGGGGTAATAAACGTCGACGCCCACCACGACGTGCGCCACTCACACGGCGGAGAGCGGTCTGCGGGGACCCCGTTCCGCCGACTCCTCGAAGACGACGCAGACCAGCTCGCGGGCGAGAACTTCGTCGAACTGGGGCTCTCTGGATGGCACAACGCCAAGTACTACCTCGACTGGGTACACGACATCGACGCCACCGTGGTGACGGCTCGGGAGATACACAAGTCAGGCGTCGACGACGCCGCGTCCCGTGCGATCGAAGCGGCTACCGACGGCACGGAGGCCGTCTTCGTCTCGTTCGACATCGACGTCCTCGACGCCGGGTCGGCACCCGGAACGTGTGCGCCGAGCCCAGGCGGGCTTCTCCCGTGGCAGCTCCTCGAGCTGGCGTACCAGCTGGGTCGCCACGAGCTCGTCCGCGGCGCAGATCTCATGGAGGTCGCTCCACCGCTCGATCCGACAGGTGCGACCACCGCCGTCGGCGCGGCCGTCGTCACCCAGTTCATCGGCGCTCGAAAGGCAGCCGACACGGCGCGGTGAACCCCGGCCGTCACCGTCTGGCCGGCAACATCCAATAGACCTGTCGGACGGGCTAAATTACACATTTATTGTGTGTAGTCGAATTTTGTTACACACAAGTCGTGTCTGGAGTCACCAAGATTTTTATACCACCTTTCGGTACGTACGTGCGAGACGATGACAGACACAGACTCCGGATCGGGCGCGAGCGATCGTCGGACGTTCCTCAAAGCGGGCGGCACCAGCGTCGTTGGACTCGCCGGGCTCTCGGGCTGTCTCACCGGTGGTGGCGACACGACCGAGGGCGGGTCGAGTGGCGGGAGTTCAGGAGGAGGCGACGGCAGCGGCGAGAGCGAGAGCGGCGACGGCGCTATGGACTTCGGAGGGGCCGAACTCAACGTGATGGTGAACGTCGGGGCGATCGATACCATCCACAAACAACACCTCATTCCCCGTGTCGAAGAAACGTACAACCTCACGATCAACACGACGACCGCGGTCACGACCGAACAGCTGACACAGATCGAGGCGAACCCGGAGAACCCACCGGACGTCGTCATACAGGACGTCATCGGGATCGAGCGGGCCTCCCGCGAGGAATGGCTCGAGCCGCTCACCGACCACACCGACCTCGTTCCGGAAGTCGAGAACATCTACGACAAGTTCGTTCACTACGACGGCGTCGCCGCCTCGTGGGAGGTCGGCGAGGTACTACCGGTGATCAACACGAACGCGTGGGACTCGGCTCCGACGTCACACGCAGAGCTGATGCAAAACGCCGGCTCGACCGCCGTGGTGCCGTTCTCGTGGTCCGCCGGGCCGTACCTCCTGTTGATGGCGTCGGCCATCGCCACCGGCGAGTCGTTCGACTCACGGCTGGACGTCGACGCGGGGTTCGAGTGGCTCGAAGAGAACTTTGCACCGAACGTCAGCTCCGAGTACGGCGGCGTCGCCTCCGCGAAACAACAGCTCGCGAGCGGCAACGTCGACACGTTGAACCTGTTTTGGGACTACATGGTGTTCGACATGTTCGAGAGCGACCAGCCGATCGACTCGTTGTTCCGGCTCGATCCGACCGGCATCGCCTTCGCCGAGACGGTGGCCGTGACGCGGAACGCGAACAACATGGAGGCTGCACTCGTCTTCGCGAACGAGTGTCTCTCGCCGACGTTCCAGGAGACGGCCTCCGCAGAGATGGGATGTGGAGTGACGAACCAGAACGCGGCGATCGACGACACGGCGCTCGAGTTCGGCGCGACCACCGCCGACGAGTTCGACCAGCTCACCTTCCCCGACTTCCAGTACGTCTGGGAGAACCGCGACAGCTGGTCTGAGCGGTACAACTCGCTGTTCCAATAACTATTCACGCCACACATCAATGCAACGTGTAGCCGGCACTGGAGCTGCCATCGAGTACGAAGACGTAACGAAGAGGTTCGGCGACGTCACCGCGGTCGACGGCGTCTCCTTCGAGGTCGAAGACGGCGAGCTCCTCGCCCTGTTGGGCCCGTCTGGGTCCGGCAAGACGACGACGCTCAGGATGCTCGCTGGCTTCGAGACCCCGACGAGCGGGACGATATCGCTGGCCGGCGACGACGTAACCCGCGTCCCGACGCACAAACGCGACACCGGGATGGTGTTTCAAGACTACGCGCTGTTCCCGCACATGACCGTCGGCGAGAACGTCGCGTTCGGGCTCGAACGACAGGGCGTTCCCGCCGACGAGGCCCGGGAGCGCATCGAAGAGGTGCTCGCGCTCGTCGACCTCGCCGGCTTCGCCGATCGCGATCCAAAGACGCTCTCTGGTGGCCAACAACAGCGCGTCGCCACCGCCAGAGCCATTGCGATCGAACCGGAGGTGCTGTTGATGGACGAGCCGCTTGGGGCGCTCGACAAGCGGCTCCGCGACCAGCTCGAGGTCGAACTCACCGAGATCCAAGCCGACCTCGGGATCACGACACTCTACGTGACCCACAACCAGGAGGAAGCGCTCACGATCGCGGATCGAATCGCCGTGATGAACGAGGGCCGGATCGAGCAGATCGCCTCGCCGATGGAGGTGTACGAAGAGCCCGCCACCGAGTTCGTCGCCGACTTCATCGGTGACACAAACTTCCTCGAAGGCGACCTCCACGAGGCCGCAGACGGACGAGTGGTACTCGAGACGACAACCGGCGAACTCGAGGTCAACGCCGGTACCGCACCCGCCGACGGGAGCGGCCGAGTGTTCGTCCGACCCGAGAAACTGACCGCTCACGACCCCGCAACGACCGCCGCGACACAGAACACGCTCCCCGGGCACGTCGACCGTCGGCTCTTTCTCGGCTCGAAGGTGCGGTACTTCGTCGACGTCGACGGGAAACAGGTCGTCGTCGACGAGTCGAACCGACACGCGTCGTCGATCCACGACGTCGGAGACGAGGTGACGCTCGCCTGGAGCGTCCAAGACACGCGGCTCGCGAGCGGGTGATTCGATGAGTCAACGTCGGTTCACAGCAGAACTCGAACGCGTGAACGGTCGCCTCTCTGCGCTCGTGCGATCCTACCGGGAGACGCGGCTCGGGAAGTACGGGCTTCTCGCACCGACGCTTGCGTTCCTCGCCGTCGTGATGGTGTTTCCGACGGCGATCCTCGTGAGCTACAGCTTCAATCCGTACGACGCCGGGACGGTCGGCGTCGGCGTGACGCTCGCACACTACGTTCGCGCGTTCACCACGCCGCTTTACCAACAGACGTTGTTCCGGACGGTGTGGATCGCTGCGGCCGTGACGGCGATCGACTTCGTGCTCGGCTTTCCGCTGGCGTACGCTGCCGTCCGGAAGGGCGGCTGGGTGGGCAAGCTCATCGTGATCGCGACGCTCGCACCGCTGACGATCGACCTCGTCGTCCGGTCGTTCGGCTGGTTCATCCTGTTGAACGGCAGCGGCGTGATCAACTCGACGCTGGTCACACTCGGGATCGTCTCGGCCGAGAACACCCCGAAGCTGTTGTTCAACGAGGTGGGGATCATCATCGGACTCGCCCACGTCATGTTGCCGTTCATGGTGTTTCCGATCATCAACGTGTTACACACGGTCCCACACGAGCTCGAGGAGGCGGCGCGAAACCTCGGGGCGAATCGCGCGACCACCTTCACCCGCGTGCTGGTACCGCTCGCGCTCCCCGGGATAACCGCTGGGGTGTTGATCACCTTCGTCGTCTCACTGGCGTCGTACGTCACCCCCGCGCTCTTGGGTGGCGGCGTCCGGGTCATCCCGGTCGTGATCACGGAGACGTTCACGAGCACCAGTAACTGGCCGTTCGCGAGCGCGCTGTCGATGATCCTCGTCGCGGTGGCGCTCGTCGTCATCGTCGGCTACCAGCGCGTCCTCAGCCGGCTCGACGGTGTGGGGGGTGTCTGACCGTGGCGACCGCCTCCGACCCGAACCGGCGGTTGGACTGGCTGCTCGCCAGAGTCGGCTCCGTCGGCTACCAGGCGCTCGTGTACGGCACTATCGCCTTCCTGCTCGCGCCGCTCGCGATCGTCGTCGTGATCTCCTTCCAGCAGTCGGCGTACGCGACGTGGCCGCCGGAGGGGTTAACGCTCCGACACTACGCGGCGCTGCCAGAACAACTCGGCTTCCTCGGCGTCCGCGAGGCGTTGCTCGTGAGCGTCGAACTCGCGGTCGCGACCGGGATCGTCTCGACCGTGCTCGGTGCACTGGCCGCCTTCGCCATCGTCCGCTACGACTTCAGGTACCAGACCGCACTGGAGACGGTGCTCATCTCGCCGCTCATCTATCCGTGGATCGTCGTCGGCCTCTCGCTTTTGTTGTTCTTCAATCGGCTCGGCGACGCCCTCGGAGTGACCGTACAGCTCGGCTTTTTCACCCTGCTTCTCGGACACGTGATGTTCACGCTGCCGTACCCGATCCGAACGGTCGGTGCGAGCCTCCAGAACTACGACCACTCACTCGAGGAGGCCGCCCAGAACCTCGGCGCGACCGAGCTCGAGTCGTACGTGCGCGTCACGCTCCCGCTCGTCCAGCCGGGGTTGGTGAGCGGGTTCGTCTTCGCGTTCATCCTCTCGTTCAACCAGTACATCGTCTCGTTGTTCCTCTCCGGGCCAGAGCTCACGACGATGCCGCTCGTCCTCTTCAGTCTGTTTTACAACACAGCTCCGGCGACGCTGGCGGCGATCGCGACGCTGTTGATGGCCGGCATCCTGACCGTGATCGGCGTCGTCGAGTACCTGTTCGGAATTAGCGAGTTCATGTGAGTCGTCGGGGGAATTAACCGGCCCCCCGTCGTTCGAGCACGTGTGACCGACGCCACCGGCGACGTATATCGCCTCGCGGAGATGACCTGGGAGGAGGTCGAAGCGGCGATCGAGACGACGCGTACGCTACTGCTTCCGGTCGGGAGCACCGAACAGCACGGCACGCACATGCCACTCGGCGTCGACGTGTTCATGCCGGAGGCGATCTGCGAGCGGGTCGCCGCCGCGACGGGGTGTCTCCTCGCTCCGCCGATCTGGTACGGGGTGAGCCCACACCACACGTTCAAGCCGGGGACGTTCACCGTCGAGAGCGAGACGTTCCAGCGGTACGTCCGCGACGTCTGTGTCTCTGCGGGCGAGTGGGGCGTCGAGAACATTCTGCTCGTCAACGGCCACTACTTGGTACAAGACCCAGAGCTTGAGGTCGTCGTGCGTGAGCTCACGACGGACCACGGCCTCCGCGCGTTCCACGTGCCGCTCGTGTCCGTGTTCGAAGACGTCGCGACCGCCACACGGACGAGCGAGGTGTCGTTTCACGCCGCGGAGTTCGAGACGAGCCTGATGCTCGCGGTCGCTCCCGACCTCGTCGATCTCGCGGCTGCAGAGGCAGTCGACCCCCCGAACGACGCCCTGCCGCTCACCGACTACGACGCGTACGGCGACAACCGGGTCGGCTGGGCGCTCTCACCCGGACGGATGGACGCGCTGACGCACACCGGGAGCCTCGGAGATCCGACCGCGGCGACAAAAGCGCACGGACGGGCGCTGGTCGAGGCGGCCGTCGAGAACATCGTACAACTCGTCGACGGCCTCTCAGACACGCGCACGTGAGCCGTCCACGGAGCGTCACTTCGTCAGCGTCCGGAGCGTCTGCTCGTCCGGCCCCTCGCCGTCTTCGAGCGCGCTCGCGAGCGCTTCGACCCGCGAGTTGAGGCTCTCACGGACCGCTCCAGGGGTGAACTCCTCGGACATCGAGAGCAGCCGGACGAACGCGCGAAGCTCCTCGTCTGTGATCCGTTCGAACTCGTCGGCTTCGATCTTCTCTATCACCTCGTCGACGTCGATCTGGCCGACGGGTTCGACGTTGAACTCGACGGTGACCATCCGGTAGTCCGACCCGGCGAGCCGTTGTTCGGACTTTGCGACCCCCTCCGAGAGCATGTCCTTGAACGGCGTGTGGTAGCCCATCGTCCCGAGGTGTAAGAAGCCGAGCATGTCGGTGATCCCGCGGGTGTACGACTCGCGGTCTGCGTCGTCCGGGTCGAAGACGGTCTTCCGGTCGCGGTCTTCGAGACACTCGTACAGGATGCTAAAATCGAGGATCGCGTTGCGGACACGTCGGCGAATCCGGTTGCGCTTTTGTTTCCGTGAGTGTTCGGTGTAGTCGGTCTTCCGACCGAGCAGAAAGTCGCGGTCCGAGGGCGTCAAGATTCCACGCGGACGGTCGGCGTCGGCCGCAAGCTCCAGCGACCCGGGCAGCTCGTCCTGTGACATAGGTGAAATCCCGTGGGTGAGTGGATTAACCTTTGTGGTCAGATCGTCGATGGAGGCCAGTCGGGGAGCGTTTCGGGGCGATCCGGGCCCACTCGGCGCGGAGGCGACGGGCCACGGGTGCGTCACGACGCAGACGTCACGGCCGGTCCTCGGCGACCGCGGTGACGCAGGCGGTCAGGAGTTCGACGCCGATGTCGAGTGACCGCTCGTCGACGTCGAACGTCGGCGTGTGGTGTGCCGTCGGGTGGTCCGTCCCGACGAGGAGGTACACCGCTCGACCGCCCCGGTCGTGCACGCGCTGCATCAGGAACGTCGCGTCCTCGCTCGCCCCGAGCGGGGCCGTCTCGGTGACGGTTCGTACCGGCGAAAGTTGGCGTGCGGCGTCGCTGACCGTCCCGGCGAGCGCCGGATCACCGTCGACGCGGATCGATTCACTGGTGCGCTCTATCACCACGTCACACTGGTGGAGCTCGGCGGCGGCGTAGAGTTCACGCTCCAGTTCGGTGCGCATGTATTCCATGAGCCCGGTGGTCTCGCCACGAACCTCGCCGTCGAGGACGACCTCTTCTGCGATCACGTTGCTCGCGCTTCCCCCCTCGACCCGGCCGAAGTTGATCCGGGTCAACCCGTCTGCGTGTCGGGGGATGCCGTAGGCGTTCTGGACCGCCGTCGTCATCGCCTGCATCGCGTTTGTCCCCCCGCTCGGATTCTTTCCCGCGTGTGCGCTCGCTCCCTCGAAGGTGGCGTTGATGTGTGCCATCGCGAGCGGTCGGGTGGCGTTTGCGACGACGGCACCCGTCGGGTGTCCCAACCCGAGGTGGAACGCGAACAGGTAGTCGACGTCGTCGACGAGCCCCGACTCGGCCATCGGCTTGCCGCCTCCGGCGATCTCCTCTGCAGGCTGGAAGAAGACGCGGAACGACCCCTCGAAGTCGCTCGCGGCGACCGCCTCGAGCACCCCGAGTGCGATGGTGACGTGTGCGTCGTGACCACACGCGTGCATGTACCCCTCGTGGTCCGACCGAAACCCCTCGTCAGCTGGGCGGTGGCCGACAGCCGTCGACTCCGTCATCGAGACGCCGTCCATGTCGACGCGGAGGCCGACAGTCGGTCCCGGCCCCATCTCGACGGTCGCTACGACGCCCGTGTGCCCGTCGTCGAGCCGCTCGAGGAGGGCCGAGTCGACGCCGGCGTCGGCCGCCCGGTCGTGCCACGCCCGCAGCGTCTCGACGGTCGGCAGTGCCATACGGTCCGGCTCCGACAGCGCCTCTGAGCCGATGGCGACGTCGTCGACGCCGATTCGACGCAGCTCGTCGACGATTCTGGCGGTCGTCTGAAACTCACACCATCCGGGTTCTGGGCGTCTGTGGAAGGCTCGCCTGAGCGCAGAGAGGCGGTTTCGCACGTCGTGTGCCATCGATCGTCGAACGATACGCCGCCCGGGTAGTTAACTCACCGCGTCGCCGCCGCCTCGGCGGTGACGTGCTCGATGGCGTCGACGACGACGTCGAGTGCGGTGTCGGCGAGCTCGCGGGTCAACACGAGCGGCGGCAACAGTCGGAGCACGTTGCCGTGGCGTCCGGCGGTCCAGACGAGGACGCCGTGTTCGAAACAGTACTGTTGGATCGCCTCCACCGCCTCGCCGTCGGGAGTGCCGTCGTCGTCGACGAACTCGGCACCGACAAAGAGTCCACGGCCACGAACCTCCCCCAGTCGGTCGGTATCCGCACCGGCCGTCCGGAGACGGTCGCGGATGTGCTCGCCGAGTTCTCGCGCGTGCGCGAGGAGGTCGTGCTCCTGGATGTACTCGATAGCGCGCGTTCCGGCACGCATCGCGACGACGTGCCCGCGGTACGTGCCCGCGTGTCCGCCCGAATCCCACGTGTCGAGGTCCTCGTGGTAGATCGTCGCCGACAGCGGGAAGCCGACACCGCCGAGCGCCTTCGCCGTGGTCATGATGTCGGGGGTGACGCCGGCCCACTCGCTCGCCCACCACTGACCCGAGCGGCCGAGCCCGCTCTGGATCTCATCGAACATGAGCGGGATGTCGTTCGCGGTCGCGATCTCACGGAGCCCGCGGAGGAATCCCTCCGGGGGGACGATGACTCCGCCCTCACCCTGGATCGGCTCGACGAAGATCCCAGCCGGGTTCGCGAGGCCGCCGTACGGGTCTTCGATTATCTCTTCGACTTCCTTGAGTGCGCGTGCACACGACGTCGACCGGCAACACTCGCTCGCCGGACGCGGGCAGACCGACGTCGCGTCGCCGGACTCCGCCCGGTCGATGAACGGCGAGGGGTACTTGGCGTGGACGACGTCTGGGATGAGTGGCGTGTAGTCGTCTTTGAACCCCTTGTTCGCGGTGAGCGCCATCGCTCCCGAGGTCGCCCCGTGGTAGCTCCCCCGAAACGCGAGCAGCCCGTCGCCGCCGGTGTTGTACTTCGCGAGCTTGATCGCCGCCTCGACCGCGTCGCTGCCGGTCGGGCCGCCGAAGACGACGCGATTGTTCCCCCGGAGCCCGGGCGGGGCGATCTCGTCGAGCTTCTCGATGAGCCCGATCCGCGCCTCCGTCGGGAAGTCGACCGTGTGGACGAGCTTCTCGCTCTGGTCGCGAACGGCCTCCATCACGTACGGGTTCGAGTGGCCGACGTTCAACACGCCGATGCCGGCGAACATGTCGATGTACGTGTTGCCGTCGGCGTCGCGGATCGTCGCTCCCTTTCCGGCCTCGAACGCGACCGGAATGTCTTCGGGATACGCCACCGCACTGCTGTCTATCGCTCGCTGCGTCTCGAGGAGTTCACGGCTCTTCGGGCCGGGCACGTCTCCGACCGACGGCGCGTCGTCGAAGTGAATCGCATCGATCGGCGGTCCTGCGGTCATACCACCCGTGACGGCGACGACCGATAAATAATTTATCCACAGATACCACACTCGCTGTACACGATATTCGTTCTACGACGGCGCCCACGCGTCGGGATTGAGCGCCGTCTCGGGGACCGCACCCTCGTGGGCCGTGCGGACGAGTGTCGCCGCCGCACGACTCATGTTCGCGAGCGCCTCCGCCGACGTGCCGGCGTTGTGCTGGGTCCGGACGACGCCGGGACACGAGCGGAGCGGGTCGTCCGCCGTCGGCGGCTCCGTCTCGTAGACGTCGACGCCCGCCCCGCCGAGTTCGCCCGCCTCCAGTGCCGCCACGAGGGCGGCCTCGTCGACGATGCCCCCGCGCGCCGTGTTGACCACGACGCCGTCGTCGGGGAGGAGTGCGAACGCCTCCGCACCGATCGCGTGGCGCGTCTCCGGGGTGAGCGGAGCGTGGACGCTCAGGTCGTCCGCGCGTTCGAAGAGCGCCGTCTCGTCGTCGACGAGCGAGACGGTCTCGGGGAGGGAAGCGGGGTCGGCGTACGGGTCGTACGCGACGCAGGTCACGTCGAAGCCGGCCAGCAGTGTCGCCACCCTCGTGCCCGCGTTGCCGGCGCCGAACAGCCCGAGCGTCCGTCCGCGAAGGTCGCGCCCGCGGAAGTCGGCCCGTCGCCACTCGCCGGCCCGCGTCGCGCGGTCGGCGTCGACGACGTTTCGTGTGGCCGCCAACAGCAGCGCGACCGCGTGTTCGGCGACCGAATTGGCGTTCTCACCCGGCGTGTTCGCCACGACGACGCCGCGTTCGGTCGCGGCGTCGACGTCGACGTTGTCGACGCCGGTGCCGTGTTTAGCGACGATCTGGAGGCGGTCTGCGGCCGCGAGCAGTCGCTCGGTGACCGGTTGGGTTCGGGTGACGATCGCATCGTAGCGGTCGATATCGGCTACGAGGGCGTCTTCGTCGGCGTAGGCCGCCCGGCTCGTACACGTGGCGATGTCCGCGAGCGACTCGGGACCGACGGGGTCGATGGTCGGCGGGAGCAACACGTTCCACGTACGCGGCATTGAGACGTACCTCCGCCCCGAAGCGTATAGTCGCACGGCTTGCGGCGAATTCGTCGTCCGAGGTCGAAGCCGTGGCGACAGGTACTTTTTCACAACGTTCGTATACCATTGCGGACGGTTCATCGCCGTCCGTTCACATCACACTCACCATCCATGAACGACACAGCCAAATACCTGATCCGCGCCACCATCGCGGCCGACGGAGTCGTAGAGCGAAGCGACGTCGTCGGTGCCGTCTTCGGACAGACCGAGGGGTTGCTCGGCGACGAACTCGACTTGCGCGACCTCCAAGAGTCCTCGAGGGTCGGACGAATCGACGTCTCGATACGATCCGAGAACGGACAATCGTTCGGCGAGGTGACCGTCGCCTCGAGTCTCGACAAGGTCGAGACGGCGATCTTGGCCGCCTCACTCGAGACCATCGACCGCATCGGGCCGTGTGGAGCGGCCGTCGAGGTGACCAGCATCGAGGACGTGCGGGCGGCGAAGCGTCGCGAGGTCGTAGAGCGCGCCAAAGAGCTCGTCGCCAGCGGCTTCGAGGAGACGAGCCTCGGCAGCGACGACGTCTTAGAGGAGGTCAGAGAGGCCGCCCGCGTCGCCGGCATCGTCGACTACGAGGGGCTCCCGGCCGGCCCCCGCGTCGGGGACTCCGACGCGGTGATCATCGTCGAGGGACGCGCGGACGTTTCCACGCTGCTCGAGTGTGGGATCAAGAACGCGGTCGCCGTCGAGGGGACGAACGTCCCCGACGTGGTCGCCGACCTCACCGCCTCGCGTACGGTGACCGCCTTCCTCGACGGCGACCGTGGCGGCGAGCTCATCTTACGCGAGCTGGCACAGGTCGGCGACGTCGAGTACGTCGCGTTCGCCCCGCCGGGCGAGTCCGTCGAGGACCTCGACCGTGCGGCGGTGTTCGACGCGCTCCGCGGGAAGGTGCCGTACGAGACCCTGGCCGACGAGCCCAACCTACGCGAGGCTGCCGGAAGTGGAGCGACATCCACGGCCGACGCCGGGGTGATCGTCGGCGCCGACGAGGCCACCGGACCCCCCGATGCGGCCTCCCGTAACGGCCCGACCGACGCGTCGTCCGACGTAGACGATACCGACGTAGACGGTACCGACGATGCCTCGAGTGACGGGGACGCGACCGACACCGACGACGGACCAATCGACGGCGTTCGTGACGACACAGACGGCGAGGGCGAGCCGGTCGACGGCGACGACGCGGGACCCGACCGCCCGAACACCGACGGCGACGACGAGGACGCCACCGCTGGCGACGACGCCGATGGGGACTCCGACGACGCAGCGGCTGCCGTCGACCACACGCCCCGGTCGTTCGAAGAACACGTTCAAGAGGTCGTCGACGGCGACAGCGGCCGGGCCCGACTCCTCGACGACGACCTCGGCGTCCTCACCGAGGTCGAGGCCACGGCCGCGTTCGACGCGGTCGAAGGAGCAGCCGACCCCCCGATGGCGGTCGTCCTCGACGGCACGGTCGATCAACGGCTCGTGGACGTCGCCGCCCAGCGCGGGGTCGAGACGCTCTTCGGCCGTGACGCCGGTGATCTGGTCAAACGGCCCGTCGGGACGCGTATCGTGACGGTCGCCGACAGGGCCGTCGAGGCCTGACGGATCGAAGACCGGCTCATCCGATCCCGAAGACGGCGAGCAGCGCGAACAGTACGTCTCCGAACGTCACGGCGACGAGGAGTCCGACCGAGAGCGGCACGAGGAACGGAAGCCCGGGCGACACCCGAACCACGTCCTGCTCGGTTACGAGCTCTAAACCCGCCCGGAGCGTCTGCGGGTCGGTGCCGTACGCGTCGTGGTCGATCGTCGCGAGAAACCGCTCTGCACCCCACGGGTCGTCGTCGACTTCGTATTCGGCGTCGACCTCGTCGCCGCCGTGATCACCGCAAGCGTCGGTCGAGTCGACAGGGGCACCGCCGTCGGCGGTCATCCCGTCGGTCGGCGTGTCGGCGGGTGTGCTCGCTCGTCGGTCGACGCGGCCGTCCGTCGGGTCGAACGTCGGTCCGATGCGGCGGGGATCACGCGCCGCCCTCGGCGCCGCTCGGACCGCCTCAAGTGTGGCCCCGCGCCACCGAAGGTACATCCGGAGGGCGTCGAGGTCGAGCCCTCGGCGGGTGCGTCCGTCGGACGACTCAAACAGCCGCCCATGCCGCGCGGTGAGTGAACCGGCTGGAACGCGGCGCGTAAGAAATAGCCATCGAGACCACTCACCGGCGGCGAGGTTCGTGACGGCGAGCCACAGCGGGTACGCGAGCCCCACGAGCAGCGCGTTCGTGAGCACCGTGAGTGAGAAGACTCCCGCCGGCGTCGCGACGAGCGGGAGCGTCTCGCCGGCGATCGCGTACGCTGGGAACGTCGGAAACACGATCGCGAGCGCGACGACGGCCTTCGCGTCGGCGCCGCCGAAGCCGCCGAACGCCCAGAGTCCGTAGCCGAGCGGCGCGACCACGAACAGGCTCACTGCGACCCGCACAGCGAAAAGCCAGTCTCCCCCGACGAACGGCCATCGACCGACCACCGCCAGTACGAGTGTCAGCGCGCCGAGGGCGTACAGCGGCGGCCACAGCCGATTGGGGATCCGTCGGGTCCGGACGTCTCGCACCGCCGCCCAGCAGAAGACGGGGACGACGAGCAGCCGGAGCGCGTCCGCGAGCGTCACGAGCATGTACCGAGTGCGAGGTGAGACCGACTTAGCCGTTCGGCTCCGACTCTCAGTGGCGAGAATCAGCGGTGCGGAACGGGACCGGCGTCACGGTGGAGATAGAGGTACGCGAGGACCGGGAGGATGGTGAACACGAGCGTGGCGAAGAACCACGCGACTGCCCGATCGCTGCCCCGTGCCTTCGCGTCGCGGTAGATCCAGACGGCGACCGCCAAGACGATCGCGTAGATGGCACCGTAGTAGAGCGTCGACCGGAGCGTGGCGAACTGAAGCACCGGGTTCATACACTTCGTGTGCTCGCCACCCGAAAGAACGTAGCGGTCACCGGTGATGAAACCGTCTGACGTTACGAGCAGTGCTTTCTCAACCCCACATTTATTTTCGTCGTGACCCAATGATGTTTTGATGAGTTCACAAGATCACCTGAAAGAGACGGACACCGAGGCGCGCTTCGAGTTCAAAAAAGAAGAAAACTCCGCATTTAAAAGCGAGCGCGGCCTCGACGAGGAGACCATCCGCGTCATCTCCGAGG
>Ga0209917_1000219_pt1 | contig 23800 bp, 22 predicted proteins | sample SalPon2_C_H2O_MG_FD_185710 | JGI IMG/M metagenome (GOLD analysis project Ga0209917, IMG submission 185710) | Salt pond water microbial communities from South San Francisco under conditions of wetland restoration - Salt Pond MetaG R2_C_H2O_MG... | ecosystem: Environmental > Aquatic > Non-marine... | reverse complement strand
TACATGCTGTATGACTCTCCGAAATTCTCAGCCTGATTTTTTTCATTCAGGAGGAACTCGTGGAGGTCCTCAAGCATATTGTGAGAGGGTATCAGATCGATTCCCCCCTCGACCTCGATTGTGAGATCGTGGAAGTCTCCTTGTGGCCGACCGACGAGATGTCGAACTAAGTTATCGACGTTCGGATCTCCACGGTCGTAGTCGGGACCGAAAAAATACGTGAGACTGCCGTTTTGTGTGTCCATGTCGATAGCAAGGACGTCATGACCCGCACGGGCGTGACTCGCCGCAAGTGTCGCTGCAGTGGTCGTCTTTCCGACCCCTCCAGCCTCCGAGACTGGTGCATAGGTGAGCATTATAGGTAATAGTAAGAAGCTATGAATATAAATCTAAGTCAGACATTGTAGCTGGATCATATAGCTATATGATGTAGCTATAGTATACGACTATACTACTCACCTATAGTCAATACCCCTTCTAAGATCAAAATACGCAGCTATAGTATAGCTATAAACTATAGTTGAACACTATAGCTAAGGTAAACATCGATCCATTTTGATTAGCTACTGGAATTTACCTCGAAAGAACGAGCGTTGGAAATTCAGCGAACATGCGCCCCAACTTAACCAACACGACACCACAAAATTCGTCTATGTTGGTTAAGATTTGAGGGTCTCGATGATCTCCTGAGCTGTAGAGCTAATCCGACCAAGACGCTCTTGGATCACCGCCGAATCTTCGTTTTCCCACGCTGCCAAATAGAACGCAGAGCCACTCGTATCCAAGTCGAAATATCGACCCACGATATAGGCAATGGCCTCGGCTTCGACCTCGCGTTTCGCTCGCTCGGGTTCACTGTCGACATCGAAATGCAACAGTGCATGAGCGTACTCGTGGATCAACGTCACCGCCAGATCGGCCTGATTTGATCGGGCTTTTGCTTCCACGACGGGCTGGAAGGAATGGATGCATCGGTACTTGCAGACGCCCATCGCCTCTCCGTACTCCCACCCATCGGCCTCAACAATGCGAACGGTCACACCGAGGTCTTCGGCTCCCTCCGTAAGGTTCTCCACAAGATCGCCGGCGTCCCCCGTCGCCGCAGTCTCCAACTCTGGAAGGGGTTCACCCTCCGTTTGAGACACATCGAAGACAGTCGTTGGTCTGAAGCCGACAAGCCCTTTCGACCACTCTTCTGGCGGGGTTTTGTCGTACTCACAGTCGATCTGCTCGTGATAGCTTGGTGCATTTTCGCACTTCGGACAACGTTTGGTAATGATCGGAGCCCAGATCCAGATCGCCTGTTCGCCCTTCTGGACATGCCTCTCAAAGTCGTTCCGCCAGGTGTGGTAGCCTGCAACCTTGGTTGCTTCGGGACACTGGAGTTTGATAAGCAGGGTATTTCGGTGTGAGTAGTCATGAAAGCGACTCTGGACATCAAGCCATGCTTGGAACTCTTCGCTCTCTTGGGCATCATCAACGTGATCGACGAGCTCGTCGATCCAGTGTTTGATCGTACTGTGCATCTCATCGTGTCGGGTATCGCTCTCCTCGAAGGAAACCGACGTTTCACTGGTTGTATCCATGAAATTCTCACGACGAGTTCTGCTTTCACAGAACGCGCCGCACCCCTCGGGGCGCGAAAAAATACTGCGGTTCTTATAGAGATTCGAGGAGAATACCTGCGGCTAAAACCGCAGGATGAATCCGACAATACCCTACACGAACCACGTTCGATTGCATTCGTGAGTTTCTAATCCGCAGTTTCAAGTAGTGTCACTTCGTATTAGAGAGCTAGGTTAGGTCGGAACGGAGCGATTCCGAACGGCCTTCGGAGGCGGTCTACCCGCCAGTAATGAGACAGTATCCGAAACGCCAACACGGTGAACGCGAATCCTAGAAGGGTTCGCCTTTGTGCCTGTTGGTCGAGCAAACCCAAAGGTAACTCCGAGTCCGTCGAAGCGACGTTGACTCCCTGCTGGCACAAACAACAGATGGGAGTCAACGACGCCGAGGATAGGAGTAACGGCGGTTTGACACCGCCAGTCAGCCGCTGACCACTATGACTGGGTTAAACGAGTTCCCGTAAAGTGGCAGAATCATGGTTGCAAACCTGAAACTCCCACCGCTCGGGATTCCTGCGTCTTCAGGCGCAGGAGGATGTCAACTAGTTCAGTGTAGCCTTTACATCTTGCACTAGCCTCAGAGCTTTCGTTTGGCCCGAACCGAAATGTAGCTAATCTCTCCGTCGTCGACCGCCGCCTCCGCGTTGTGGATTCCATCCAAGATCGCTGCTCCCCGCTCGCCCAGCAGGGGTAACATCGCTTCGTAGTTGATTTTGTTCGCAATGCGATCTTGCATCTCTAGCAGCTCTTCATGGTGGTCACGAACATCTTCGACGGCGAATCCGGCGTTTTCAATTCCCGCGAGCGTCGACGCGCGGCTCTGGCTCTGCTGGAGACAGAGGGCTTGAACTATCGGCTGGGGAAGGTCGGGAACCGATCCTTCGACGACAACATCCGACACCGCGAGAGAGCCATTTGGTTTGAGAATCCGATGGGCCTCGGCCAGTGCCTGCTCACGATCTGAAGCGAGACACATGACACACTCCGCGAGCACGACATCGACGCTCTCATCCCGAAACGGGAGCTGTGTCATTTCACCACGAACGGCTCGCTCAGCACTTGGATTAAGGTCAAGCCCGATTGCAGCCGCGCCGCGGTCCCGCGCCACCGCCACAGATTCACCCGCGCCACAACCAATATCGACCAATTGGGTTCCGGCTGCTACGCCAGCGCGATCCAAGAGGGCTTCAGTTGCCTCTCTCCCGCCCGGATGGAGTGGGCCATCCAGCACGGTTCGTAACGTTCCCCACGGGTTCGACAGTGCTGTTTCGAGCATTTCCTTCATCGTCAATCATTGTTCGGTGCGGCTGTTTCGGGCTCGTCGACGGCCGGTCGACCGCCCCAGTCGTGTCGGTTTCGCAAGGCGTACTCCCCGTCGTCAGTGGTCATGTTGTAGCCACAGAACGGGACGAGTTCGCCGTCATCAGTCGGTACTGAAATACAGCAGTTGTCGAGTCGACCGGTATCGGCGGCATCAGCGTCCATGAACCCCGTCAGCGACACCGGCAGTACGCGATCTAACAGTTCGTCAGCAGCCGATGGGAGTTCTATCCCGCTTCCACCACCGCAGCAGTCGGCGGTCGTACACGCGGCCGTTTTTCCGGCCGACGTGTTCGCAATGAGTTCCATCCAGTCGGCCTCGTCGACCGTCCCAGAAAGGTCATTGAACAATTCGTCAGAGAGGAACTGTGTTACCGGCACCGGCCCGGAATCGGTCGGCATGATCCCTGTCGCCGACTGGCAGTAGGCCGAACAACACGGCACCGGCATCAGATCGCGGGCGTCCATCGCTTCAAATCCTTCAGCGAGCCGTTTTGCGGCCGTGTCCAGCGAGAACCGACCCTCGTTCTTTTCGTAGCGGCCGAAGTGGGCGACCGGCTGGAAGTTGACTGACTTTACAACATCGAGGTTTTCGAGGGCGTAGCGAACGATGTCGCCCATCTCGTGATCGTTAGTTCCGGGGACAACCGTCGGCACGAGAACGACCGGTAGCCCAACCTCGCGGCAGACCTCGACTACCCCCCGTTTCGTCGCAGAGAGGTCGACGCCACGAATCGCTTCGTACGTCTCGGACTGGAGGCCGTCGAACTGGAGATAGATCGCCGTCACGCCCGCCTCGGCGAGCCGGGCCGCATAGCCGTCTTCCTCGACGAGTCTGATTCCATTAGTATTGACCTGAACGTGTTCGAACCCCCGCTGGCTGGCTGCTTCGACCAACTGGGGCAGATCGTCGCGGACGGTCGGCTCGCCGCCGGAGAGTTGGATCGGTCGGGGGCCGCCGCTGTCGACGACCGTCTCGAAGAGGCCGACGACTTCCTCGAAGGGTCGGTGAGTACCGCCGGGACCGGAGCTGGCGAAACAGTAGGAACAGGAGAGATTGCAGTCCGACGTGACCTCGACGACAGCCAGACAGGCGTGGTCGTTGTCGACGGTAAACTCGCCTTCCGGATCGAACTCGGCATCCGGCTGGAACCCCTCGGCCCACTCCCAGTGATCCAACGAGTCCCAGACGCGTCGAGTTGTTTCGCCGTGGTCGGGACACTCCCGATGGAGGTACACCGACTCTTCGTCAGTAACGTACTCGCCCGGAACGCGCTTGAGACAGTCCGGACAGAGGCTCGTCGTAGACGAGAGACGGCGATTGCGCGATGACATATTGTTGCTGATGGTGTGATCCCGTTAACTACTGTTGCGGTTGTGCGCTGGTGGTGCCCAGAGACGATGGGACAAAACGGGAGGGACGCCAACTTGAATATATGAGCGATACAGCACAGCAACCAACTGCGGCAGCCGCCGAGGCGGCAACCGAATCGGTGGAGTCGACTGATCCGTCCCCGAAGTCGACTGATTCGGTTCCGGTTGCCTCCCTCCTGCCGTGGCGATCCAGCCGTAGGGGCGTTGATCTCACCATCACCGTGTATATTGTGACAGGCAAGCACGGCAAACTCCGAATTCCTGAGAGCTTCTGTCGAGAGTGCAATTTATTCGTCCGGGCGGCAGACCGCGCCGCCGAGCAGGTCGACACCGACATCGAAGTCCGGGTCGTCTCATGGTGGACACACATCTTCTCGGCACTCCGCTACGGCGGCTACCACGCCCCTGTATTGGTCGTCGGCAACCGGCGGCTCTGTCAGGGTCACGACGTACCAACCACAGAGGAGGTTCTCACGGCTATTGAGACCGAACTGGGCGATAGCAATGATTAGAGATTGCAGGAGTGTTGACAGCCTATGAGCACACAACTCACTGACTTCTCGCTTCCGAACGTGGCAGCAGGGCCCAACCCTTTTTCGTTGTCGGCACTCGGCGAAGAAGTCGACTTCGTCGTCCTCTTCTTCCAACGGGATCACTACTGTACGAACTGCCGCAAACAGGTTCAACAGCTTGCCGACCACGTTGAGGCGTTTCACGAGCGGAACGCCGAAATCGTCTCCATCGTTCCCGAGCCCCTAGAGCGGGTCGAATCGTGGCAGGCAAGCTACGACCTACCCTATCCACTACTGGCTGACCCCGACGCCGAGGTCGGTGAGGCCTACGACCAGCCCGTTCGCTTCGGCATGCTTGGGCGGTTCAGTGATTTCTTCGGTCGGATGCCAGAGGTTGTCATCATCGACCGCCGCGGTTCCGACCCTGAAATCGCCTACGTTCATCAGGGGCGGTCGACGTTCGACCGGCCCGACATCGAGGATTTGCTCAATGAACTGGATGCGTTGTGTGAGACGTAGTCATCGATTCCGGCTGTATAGTGACTTCATGCAGGCGGTACCGAGGTAGGCGTCTGCGATCAGTGTGCGCAGTAGCGTACTCTGGGTTGCGTACCGACAACCCAACTGAGTCCAAGCAATTATTGCGTCAGTACGGCTGATAAAGATACGAGCGCATACCCCCGTCTTTAGGCGGGGGTCAAGCGGACAATAGCCTACACTCCCACCGACGACGCCACGGCTGGATTTCCCACCGTTCTATCGGTAGTATAAAGACGCCGACGGGCCATAGTGTACAACACGAATGAAGACCACACGGCACGCGACCTACAACCTCAACTATCACATAGTGTGGTTGCCGAAGTACCGTCAATCGGTACTCGACAACGAGGTCGCCAGCCGTGTCCGGTCCATTCTCCACGAAATAGCCGACGACAAAGGCGTCGAAATACTCGACCTCACTGTACAGCCCGACCACGTTCACCTGTTCGTCAGTAGCCCGCCCAAGAACGAACCTGCGCTACTCGCCAACTGGTTCAAGGGTATCTCTTCGCGCAAGTACAACCACCGATACGCCGACCACGATGGCGAGAAAATCGGATGGGCGCGAGGGTACTACGCAGGGACCGCCGGGCACGTTTCGAGTGAGACTGTCGAGAACTACATCCAGCAACACAAAGAGGGTGGCTCGTGACCGAACTCACGAAGACGCTCGAACTCAAACTTGTGGACCCGAACGCCCACAAGCGGAGGAAACTCCGAGAGACGCAAGAGGCGTACCAGCACGCCCTTCAAGACGCTTTTGACGCCCGATGTACCACGCAGACCGAAGCGAACGACGTGGTGGTCAACTACGACCTGAGCGGGTACGCGAAGAACGCGCTCAAGAAGTACGTCCCGCAACTCACGACGACCTACAACGCGGGCGAACTTCACGACGACCACCCCGTCCGGTTCACCAACGAAGGGCTACGGCTTGACCACAAGCCCGAGAACGCAATCGAGTGGTACGTCAAAGTCCCCCACCACGAGGATTACCACCTTTGGATACCGGCACGCGCCAATCCCGAACAGCGGGACTGGATGGAAGCGTTGAACGTGGGAGACGCCAAGATGGGGGAGAGTCGGCTGTTCGAGCGGGATGGGACGTGGTTCCTCCACGTTACCGCCACCCGCGACGTGGAGGAACACTCCGAGGTGTCCGCTGAGGAACGGACGCCCATCGGAGTGGACATCGGGGAAGCGTCACTCGTCACGGTGTGTCACCGCGACGACTACGGTTCTCCGACCGCGCCCGAACTGTGGGTCGACGAGGGCAAGACCGTTCGTCGGCTCCGCAAGACCTACTTTACCGCCAAGCGGCGACTCCAGACGCGCGGAAGCGAGCGTATCGCGGAGTCCTTCGGGGACGACGCGTGGAACCAGATAGACGACATACTCCACACCGTCACCCGAGAAGTCGTGGAGTACGCCGAGTCCGTCGAGAACCCCGTTCTTGTTCTGGAAGACCTGACGTACATACGGGAGTCGATGGACTACGGCGACTTGATGAACCGGCGTCTCCACGGGTGGGGATTCGCCAAACTCCACGCGCAGATACGCTACAAGGCCGTCGAGAAGGGTATCCCTGTCGAGACGGTGAATCCGCGCAACACGTCGAAGGAGTGCCACGCTTGCGGTGAGGTAGGATACCGCCCGCGACAGGCGACGTTCAAGTGTACGAACGACGCTTGCTGGATGGGCCAGTACCAAGCCGACATGAACGGCGCGATTAACATAGCGGACCGCTACCTCAGTGGAGAGAGCCATTCAAGAGAACACACGGATGGCGATGACTCGGCTGAGGATGGGGGGCGTTTGACCGCCCCACAAGACACCCAAGCCGATGTTACCAAGCAAGAGACGCTTGGGACGTATGCGTCTTGAAACCATAGGGCCACGCTCGGCCTGAAATCCCGTGGTGGGATTCCCGCGTCTTTAGGCGCGGGAGGAGGTCAATCGAACGGAAGAGAATGTCGCACGGAGCGCGGTGGTCTCAGGCGTCGGTCGAGTTAGAAGGTGATAACTTCGTAGCCGTCGGCGACGAAGTCGCGGACGCTGGGGTGGCCATCGTACTCGTTGACGAGCGTGAGTCCGGCCTCGTCGACGGCGTCTTCGACGCCGAACGCCCCGGCACAGTAGTCACAGACGATTGCCTCGTCTTTGATCGCCTGATACAGCTCGTGGTAGTCGCTGTCTTCGTCGATGAGTTCGGGAATCCACTGAGTACCGCCGCCGTCGAAGACGACTGTGACTTCGTCGCCGTCGGTTTCGGCGAACTCCTTGGCGGCCTCAAGCCCGTTTGCGAGGCGGCCGTAATCTGCATGCGATTCGTTACCCGTCAGAATGAAGATTGCTGCTTTTGCCACACCGGGTATAGGTTCCCAACCGTCTTATACCGACCCCTGTTGTGTATTTTCGGCACCAAGGCGGCGATAATTGATTATGTTTTGCAGGCGACTCGACGGCTACAGCTGCGTCCGCATCCGAGCAGCCAAGAGCTCTGCTCGGCCGACTCTCTACAAAATAGAATTAGTCGTAGGTGTGGAAGTCGACAGCCTGCTCCAGTAGTTCGTCCGGGATGCCGGGGACTTCGTCGTCTCTGACCGGCCCTTGTTCGTCGAGCAGGTCGGGATCTCGCGGGAAATCCCGAAGCCGAAAGTGGACATCGATACCGGCTTTGGCTCCCTGTCCGAGCGCGACGGGAATCTGGTTGTGCCCCGGCGTACAGTCGCCGACAGCGTACACGTCGTCGACCGATGTTTTGCCGTGGTCGCCGACCTCGATTGTGCCGTCGTCGTTGATATCGCAGCCCAACTCCGCAGCGAGACCGTTGTTGTATTCGGAGCCGTACATGGCGAAGCCACCCTTGTACTCCCGAACGCTGCCATCCTCGAATTCGAGAGCCTCCAGCCAGCCGTCCTCGGCGTTCTGGACGCCGGTTACGTCGGCCTCGATCACGTCGATAGGGTGCCGGTCGAGCATCCCCTGTGTTTCGTCACTCCACTCGGGGTCGTAGCCGCGCAGCAGGATGTCGACCTCGTCGGTGAAGTTGAGCATGATGCCAGCGACGTGGGCCGTGCTCTCGGCGTGGCCCATCACGTAGACCGACTCGTCGACGAACATGTGGGCGTCACAGTGCAGACAGTAGTGGAGCCCCCGACCCGTTCGCGGTAGGGGCGGTTCCGGGCGTTTGTCGTTGAATCCGGTCGCCAGCACGACGATTTCGGCTGCGTACTCGCCGTTGTTGCCCGATAGGTGGATTTTGTTATCATCAGCGCGGCTACAGGAGGAGACCATATCACGATGGATATCACAGCCATATTCCTCCAGTTGTTCATTACCGACGCCAAGGAATTCCATCCCGGTTGTCTCCTCTTTGACGCCAATGAGGTTGTGGACTTCCTTCATCATCGCGGCGCGGCCGCCGCCCCGGGTGACGACGGCGGTTTTGTGCCCGAGGCGTGTACTGTAGAGGGCGGCAGTCATCCCGGCCGGGCCGCCGCCAACGATGACGACTTCGTACTCGTGTGTATCCGTGGAGTTGCTCATGAACCATGCTTCGCTTCGCGCAATAAATACGTATGTAACGCGGAACCAGGGTTACGCTCTCGTTACCCGGATATTACATACAGCTTGCAACAGCTGTTGCCATCGGTGGTGCGCCCGGTGTACACAACGAACGTAGCTATAAATCGAACTCTCACGTATGGTGTGCTAGTGGTTCACAAATGAAGCAAAAAGAATTGGCACTGCTCCGAAAGGAGTGCGTCAGCGGTAACGACCGCGCGTGCAACACGCTCGAACGAGTTTGTGAGGACGGCAGAGAGGAAGTCTGTCACTACGTACCGTGAGTCAATCGGGGACGTATCCACCAATCAGAGGTTGGGACGGTCGGGCAATTCGTTTGCACTGCAGAGCAGCTAATTAGATCGTTGTTGCCGATCTCTCACCATGCTTACTCACTCGACTGACAGAGGGAAGGCTGCCACGGAGCAGATAAATCGATGAATCGACGACACGTCGGGACTGGGATCGCAGCGGCAACGCTAGCGGCGACGCTCCTCTCAACACCAGTAGCGGCCGACGGGACGCTCCTGCAGGGAACGTTCAGGTTCCAAACGGAGCAATTCCTCACCCACTGGTGGATCTTCCCAGCGGCGATCCTATTTTCGACCGTCGCTCTCGCCTCGGGGGTTTCAGGCGCGCTGTTTTTTACACCGTTCTTTTTGCTCGGCGTCGGTCTCACGCCGGCACAGGCTGTCGGCGCGGGACTGCTCACCGAGTTGTTCGGGATGGGCAACGGCCTTCGCTCGTATGTCAAACAGGATGTCGTCGACTACGCGACCGCGAAGTATCTCCTTGTCGGGGCGGTGCCGGCGGTCGTTGTAGGGGCGTTTGCCGCCCACTACATCGAGCCACGACTCCTCAAACTCGCCTTCGGAGCCGGACTTATCCTGTTGGGCGGGTTTCTGTTGTACTACGAATCGCCGGAAGACTGCGAGCCAGGGTCGGGTGAGGGACAGTTTTTGCGATCAAAGAACACCGGCCGCGGGACGACGACCATCGAAGCCACCGATGGCGAGACGTTCAGCTACGACACCTGCTGGCGACCACCGGGTGTCGCGTTGTCGATCGCTGGCGGCTTCATCACCGGGCTGATCAGCGCGGGATTGCCGGAGATCGTCACCACCCAACTCATCGTTCGGTGTCGGCTCCCACCGCGGGTTGCGGTGGCGACGAGTGTGTTTGTCCTCGCTATCGCCGCCGCGGCCGGCGCGGCGGTACACGCGCTGACGGCGACGCCGGTCTGGTTTGTCGTCGCGTGGTCGATCCCGGGTGTGCTCATCGGCGGTACCGTCGGCACGCGGGTGGGAAAATACCTGCCGAGTGATCTGATGGAGACCGGCCTCGGTGTCGTGTTTGGGATCGTCGGCCTCATTGTCCTCGCCACAGAGTTGCTGGTATGAGCGACGATGAATCATTGCTCGGCGCGCTGTCGCTGGTGGGGCTACTCAGCTTCTGCTGTATCGGCCTCGGCGCGGTTGCCGGCGGCGCGGCCATCGCCGGCGGGACAGCCGGAACGACAGCCGCGATCGGTGGTGCCGATGCTCGCGGCACGCTGGTCAGCGTGGTGGTGACCGGCCTGACCGTCGCCGTTGTCGCCCTCATCGTCCGGTGGCGACGGGGGTGAAACTCCCACCGACCCAGCGGTAACCGATCCGTAACCGGCTATACAGCGGGTTACAGGAGGGTTATTCGTTGGCTCGGTCTTTCTCCCCGTATGGCATCTCACACAGTGTCCACGGTGATAGTATGGTAACAGTTGTCAGCGGCATTGTCGGTGGACTCATCGCAACAGTTGTCATGACGATGTTTATGATGGCTCTCGGCGACGACTCCCCGCCGCCGACGGCCGCGCTGTGGGCGAAGTTCGTCGGCGACGAGGGCCCTGAGGCGTACATGCCACAGGGTATGCTCCTGCATATGCTGTACGGAACGGGAGCCGGCGGGGCGTTCGCCGTCATTACAACGGCCGCCAGCCTCGGCGTCGGCTCGCTGACCGGCGCGCTGCTGTGGGCCGTCGCCTACGCCGTCGTGTTGACGCTTGTCGGGATGGTCTTCTGGATGAAGATCGTGTTGGCGATGGAGCCAAAGCCGTCGATGGCGGCGATGTTCGGATTCTTCCACCTCGTCTACGGTGTCGTCCTCGGTGCGAGCGTGACCTACCTGCCGCTGTAGGTTCGGGCATCCCAGCCGATTCGATACCTCGTTACCCCTTTGTTACCGCATTCTTAGGAGGCGGTTCGCCCAACGACGAGTATGAGCACCGACGCCGACAACGCGGTTCACTGGCATAAGGCGATAGCGACCGACGAACTCCCGGATGGTCGGGTCACGCAGGCGACCTGCGACGGCACGACGGTTGCGATAACGCATTTCGAGGGCGAGTATCACGCGATGGCCAACGAGTGCCCCCATCAGGGCGGGCCGCTCGGCGAGGGCTCCATCGAGGACGGCCTGCTACGCTGTCCGTGGCACGGCTGGGATTTCTATCCTGACTCGGGGGAAACACCCGGCGAGTTCGACGATTGCGTCGAGACCTTTCCGACCGAGGAGCGCGACGATGGGATCTACGTCGGCTTCCCGGCCGAGGAGCCGCGCGACCGCACCGTCTCTGACGTGATCGTCGAAACGCTCGTCAACTTCGGCGTCCGGCAGGTTTGGGGGATCGTCGGCCACTCGAATCTTGGGCTGGCCGAAGCCCTTCGCACCGAAGCCGAGACCGGCTCGCTCACCTACTACGGCGTTCGCCACGAGGGCGCGGCCGCCTTCGCCGCCTCCGCCTACGGCAAGCTTACCGGCCGGCCCGCGGCCTGTTTCTCCATCGCAGGGCCGGGCGCGACGAACATGTTGACGGGACTGTGGGACGCCAACGTCGACCGCTCGCCGACCATCGCACTAACTGGGCAGGTCGAATCGCAAGTCCTCGGCACCGGGAATTTTCAGGAGGTCGATCTCGAAGCCGCCTACGGCGATGTGGCTGAGTTTGAGGCGACCGTCCTACCCGACAGCCAACATTCCGAACTCGCCACGCGAGCTGCCAAGACAGCGATTCTCGAACGCGGTGTCTCCCACCTCATCTTCCCCGACGAGATTCAGACACTCGATGCCGAGGGAGCCGAGCCGGGCAGCCCGGAGGGCCGGGTGACCGACCGCGATATTTCGCCGCCGGCCGACCAGTTGGGTGCTGCTGTCGACAAACTGGAGTCGGCCACGCGGCCGGTCATCGTCGTCGGCCACGGTGCGCGCTTCGAGATGGACGGCATCATCGACCTCGCCGAAACGCTCGACTGCCCGGTTCTGACGACGTTCAAGGCCAAAGGGCAGATCCCCGACTCACACCCGCTTGCGGCCGGGGTGCTGGGCCGCAGCGGGACACCGATTGCCAGCCACTTCATGAACGAGTCCGACCTGCTGGCGGTCTTCGGCGCGAGTTTCTCGAATCATACCGGCATTGCCGAGTACAAGGACATCATCCATGTCGATTTCGACAAGATGGCCCTCGGGAAGTTCCACAGCGTCGACGTGCCGGTGTGGGGCGAGATCGGTGTCACCGTCGACGAAATCCACGATCACCTCGATTACGACGCCCTCGCCGCCGAGAGCCAGCGTGAAGAACTTGCAGACCGCTGGGAGATCTGGCGTGAGGAGAAAGCGACGCGTCGAGATACACCAGCGAAACGCGGTATCAATTACGCGACGGCCTTCGACACAATGAGTCGACTCGTTCCCGACGACGCAATCATTCCGGTCGATGTAGGCAACAATACGTACGCCTTCGGCCGTTATTTCGAACCCGAAGGCCAGACCGTTCTCATGTCGGGCTATCTCGGCTCGATTGGGTTTTCCTTCCCGGCAGCACTCGGCGCGTGGGCGGCGACACAGGAGGCAGACACGCCGTTCGGCGGCCGGCCGGTCGTCTCAGTCTCCAGCGACGGCGGCTTCGGCCAGTACATGAGCGAGTTCACGACCGCGGTCAAATACGACATGGACATTACTCACGTTCTGCTCAACGACGACGAACTCGGGAAGATCAGCAAGGAGCAACGCACCGGCGGCTGGGATGTCTGGCAGACCGACCTCGTCAACCCGAACTTCGCCGAGTTCGCCGACAACTGCGGCGGCTACGGCGTCCATGTCGACGACGAAGGTGACCTCGATGACGCACTGACTGACGCCATCGCGTATGATGGCCCCGCACTCGTCGAGATCACCACCGACGCCGACCCGATCTGAGATGACCACGCTGGCAACCCAGTTGACGAGCGTCCTCGGGGTGTTGTTGGTCGCCTTAGCCGTGCGGCTGCTGGTGCGGAACCGTGACCGTGTTGCCTACGCGAGCGTGCTTGTCGCCGTGGGGCTGATCGTCCCGACGGTCGTGCCAGCCCTCCGGCTGGAGCTGACCGCAGACATCATCTTTCTGCTGTTGTTGCCGGCGATCATCTTTCAGGGAACGACGACGCTGAACGTACAGGAACTCCGGCACAACGCGCCGCTGATCGCCGTGTTGACGCTTGTCGGGCTGCCGCTTGCGGTCGGGCTGCTGGGTGTCGTCGGCACAACTGCCTTCGGCTTCGAGTTGCCCATCGCCCTGCTGTTTGCGGCGATCATCCTTCCGACCGATCCCGCCGCCGTGTTGTCGCTGTTCGAGGAGTTCGCGGTCACCGAGCGGCTGGCGATCACTATCGAGGGCGAGAGCCTGTTCAACGACGGTGTTGCTATCGTGATCTTTTCGACGCTGTTGGCGAGCTACGAGGCCGCCGACCGGTCGGTGACCGCGCTGGCGACGCCAGCCGGGGCGGCCGAGTTCGCTGGCGACATCCTCGTCGTCGGTGGCGGCGGGCTTGCCATCGGCGTCGCCATCGGCTATCTCGCCCACCTGTTGGTTCGCCGACTCGACGATACGATGTCGATTTTGCTGATCTCGGTCGTCGTCGCCTATGGGAGTTTTCTCGGCGTCGAACACTACCTCCATCTCAGCGGCGTGTTGGCGACCGTCGGCGCGGGGCTGGCGATGGGGGCTCACGAAGAAACCCACGCCCACATGAGCGACCCGGAGGCGACGGTGCAGGAGGTCTGGAGCACGCTGTCGTTCCTCGTGACGACGGTGTTGTACGTCCTGATCGGCTCGGCCGTCCGGCCCTCGGCGTTGCTCGCTCACTGGCAGTTGGTCGCCTTAGCAGCCGTGCTCGTCGTTATTGTGCGGGCAGTGACGATCTACCCGCTGGTGACCGCGGCAAATCGCCTCACCCGCGATCCGATCTCCCGTAGTTGCCAGCACATCATGGTCTGGGGCGGCCTGCATACGGTTGTCCCGGTCGCGCTCGTGTTGTCGCTGCCGGCGAGCGTCACCGCCGGCCGGCCAATCGAGACGATGGTCTTCGGCGTCGCCATCCTCAGTCTCGTTGTCCAAGGGCTGTTGATGCCGACCGTCCTCGATCTGACCGGGCTGGCCGGCAGCGGCGGCGAAGTGACCGATCAGGAGGGAACGGCGTGAGCCGCGACGGTCTCGCGGCGTGGTGGGCCGCCCGCCCGCAGTGGCTCCGGCGCGTGCTGAAAACAGCCGTCGGCGTCGTCGCATTCATCTGTGTACTGACGGTGACCTACCACACGGTGATGATCCGCTTCGAGGGTGCGTCGCCGACGCTGGCCCACTCGTTGCAGGTCGTCGTCGAGACGGTAACCGGTACAGGCTACGGTTCGGATACGCCGTGGACGACGCCCGTCGCCAATGGATTGGTCGTCCTGATGGATCTCTCAACGTTTCTGGTCCTGTTTATTGTTTTCCCGTACGTGTTCCAGCCCGTCCTCGAAAACGCGCTCTCACCGAGTCTGCCGGCGACGGTCGACGCCGAAGATCACGTCGTCGTCTGCGGGACGCCCACACTGACCGACCGCCTAATCGACGAACTCGCAAGCCGCGAGATTCCGGTGGTCGTCGTGACTGACAACGAGGCCGACGCACTGGACATCCACAACGACGACGGATTGGCGATTTACGGCTCGCCGACGGATGCGGAGACGCTCCGCCGGGTGGATGTTGACCGCGCCCGTGCAATCGTCGTCGATACTGGCGACGAACGTGCTGCCAGCGCCGTGTTGGCAACACGGGAGATAGACTCGGATATTCGGACGGTGGCCGTCGTCGATCATCTCGATCACGCAGGACAACTCCACCACGCTGGAGCCGACAGCGTGCTGACGCCGCGGCAACTGCTCGGCCGGCGGATCGCCGAGCGCGTCGGTCGGCAACTCGATCCGACCCGCAGCGATACAGTCGCCATCGCCGACGGGCTCTCGCTGCTTGAGCTGACCGTCCACCCTGAGAGTCCGCTTGCCGACCGCCGAATCGACGAGATCAGCGTCGGCATCGACAATGCTGACTCTGACGACATCGGTGATCCTAACGATATCGACGACACAAATGAGAGCCAAACCACCGATACCACAGACACTGACGACGACCCCGGCGAGTCGGCCGTATCGGTCGTTGGCCAATGGATCGACGGCCGATTTTCCGGGTCGCCGCAGGCTGACACTATCGTTGAGCCGGGGACTGTCCTGTTGGTTGCCGGCCCGCCGGAGCCGCTCGAACGGCTGGATGCGGCGGTCTGTCGCCGCGAGGACGCCCCGACGGTGATCGTCGCCGGCTCCGGTATCGTCGGCTGCACCGTCTACGACGAACTGAATGCAGCCGGTATCGACTGTCGCGTGATCGATATTGCGGACGGCCCCGCGGTCGATGTCGTCGGCGATGCGACGACCGCCGAGACGCTCCAAGAGGCTGGTATCGACGAGGCGGCCGCGCTCGTCGTCGCGCTCGATGACGACGATGCGACCATCCTGACGATCCTCGCGGCCGACGAATCGCCCGGCTCGGCCGACAGTATTGCGCGGCTGAACAAGGCGGAAAACGAGACCAATATCCGCCGTGCGGGAGCCGACTACGTCCTCGGCGTCTCGACGATGGCCGGCCGGTTGCTAGTGAGCGAGGTGTTAGAAGAGCCGGCCGTCGGCGTCGACCGTCAACTCCGTACTGCACGGCTTGCTGGTGACCGCTTCGGCGGTCAGCGGCTCACGGAAACGACCGTCGCCGATACGGACTGTGTTGTGGTCGGTATCGTCCGAGACGGCGAGGTACAAACCGATCTCGACGGCGCGTTCCGGATTCGAAGCAATGATGAGCTGATCATCGTCGGGCCGGATACGGAGATCGGCCAACTTCGATAAGGCCGGTACGACTTGCCGCCTGTTTCGGGTTACCGATCCGTGAGCCGGTAAGTGGTTGGCTACCAGTTCACCGGTTCCTCAAATACGGTTTAGAAGGGTCTGGGCGACTATAGAATCGTCATGCCAAATGACTCCGTGTCGACCGACCTCAAACGGCGGTCGGCAGACGACATCCAGGCGACCGTCGCAAGTATCAAGAAGATGCTGAAGGTCGGCGCGGTCTTCGCCGCCGTCGGCTACCTCCTCACCGGGAGTGCGTTGTTCTTCGAACTAACGTCGTTCCACCCGCTGTTGGAGGAATTCTTCAGCGAGTTCGCAAACACCAGCCTTGCAGGCGGTGGCCCCGCCCGTGATGCCGCAACCAACGCCGCGCTGACGGCGATCCACAAGTGGCCCTCGACACTGCTGTGGCTGAAACTCGGCGGGATCGCCCACATCCTGCTTGGAATCTTCATCGTCCTCGCTGCTATCGTTCGCGCGCTGGCGTTGATGCCACACCGGCTCTCCTACGAGATGGAGCGCACGCAGGGCTGAACGGTCAACGGCCACTACGCCGGGCTGTCGAAGGATCCGCTGTCGGATCGCCCACACCACACTCCTTCCCACAAACCGGATCGATCCGACATCGATTCTCGCTGGTACCAGTGTAACTCGATAGCCCTGGCTATCGAAAGTTTGGGATATTTGTCTTTTATTTTCAAAAAACTCACTAATATACATATAGGTGGAATGAAGATGGCGAAATCAGGTGAGTTAGCCGTTACGTATCTTTCTTTTATTTGGCTGTGAAGGTTCGGATATGGTCGCCGTTCCAGAGTGGGTTGACGCGCTTAACACCGCGGTCAGCATCCACCATCCCGACAGTGCGGAGGTGGTCTACGCGAACCCTGCGTTCGGCGACCTGCTCGGCTATCAGCCATCTGAGATTGAGGCGATGGCGGTGGGAGAATTCAGCTCCGAATCGTTTTCGAACACCGAAGCGGCCAAGCGTATCCGTGCCGCTGCGGCTGGGGAACCCCAGCAATTCGAATGGCGTGAGCGAACCTCGTCGGGAGAAGTTGTCTGGACGGAGGTGCAGCTCTCGCGCATGCCGACCGACAGCGGAAAATACGTTATCGCTACTGTCACGCCATTAACGAAGTACAAGGAGTCCCGCCGTCGGGTTAAATTTCTCACGCGAGCGGTTCGCCACGATTTGCGAAATCATCTTCAGATTATCGACGGCATCGTCGACATTCTTTCCCTGGAGGGAGTCGACGACCAGCAGACAGACCAATTAAAAAACAGCGTTGATCACCTGCTACGATTATGTGACCGACTCAATGATCTCAGACAGGTATCGACTGATACTCCACGTACGCCGACGAATTTCGGCGACATCGCCGTCGACGTCGTTGAGCCATACAGAGAAGAATACCCAGAAATTGACTGGGATATCGATCACACGAACGTTCAAGTGATGGCGAATCGGGCACTGGAGATCGCTGTCGACGAACTCGTCGACAACGCCGTCAGGCACAACCCACACGATGAACTGAAGATCACGATCATCGTCACCGAGGATCCTGCGGAGAATCAGGCACACATCCGCATCGTCGATACGGGCCACCCTGTGCCGCAGATGGAGATCGACCCGATCACCTGCGAGTACGACCCAGAGCCATTATCTCACGCCGAATGAACGGGACTGTGGCTGGTTCAGTCTATCGTGACGGCCCTTTACGGCCGACTCTCGGTACCGGAAAACTCCGCGGATCGGACTATCTTCGAGATCTATCTGCCGCGAGCCCCAGCGTCGACAGAGTCGTAACTGCGGACGCCTCTAGTTTTATACACGGCTATCGTCGCTCGGGCGTGACAGCACCCCACCCGCGACACGCTTTTTCGCCGACAGTATCGAACACCGGTATGGCGACAGCAACCGTCCAGACGCCGAACAGCGAGAATGTCTGTGCCTACTGTGGCGCACGAGTCTTCGACCACGATCCGATCTGCGTCCGTGACTGCAACGCCGACTATGGCTCGCCGACCTACTTCTGTAACCACGCCTGTCTCGGCGTGTATATCGAGGACAACAGGCTGGCGACTGGTGACGCCTGCGAGTGGTCGCCCGAAGGCGAGAACTGCTGTTAGGTTGGTTCCCGACATCGCAGCCGTCGGGTTACGTCGACGAAACCCGGTTTCTACGGCCTTACTCGTGGTTTAACACGGCTGGGTAAACAGTATATGGTATGACATACAGTACCGTCGTTTCCAGCCAGACATTACTGCTGGAGGTGTGTAACGATGCCTGACTCGTTCCCCTTGGATGCGGTGACCGAGCTGCTGCCCGCAAAAGTTCAGGAGAACCGCCTGATCAAGTTCGGTCTCTCGATTGCCGCTGTCATCGCGCTGATCGCACTCACCGGCGTCTACACCATCCTCCAGACGCAGGCCGTACTCTCGCCGACCGATCACGCACTCGTCGTCCGCAACATCCTCCTGATCATCGGCGTCGCGGTCGTCGGCCTCGCCGCCGTCGGACTCGGTATCGCTCGACCCACAGTCAAGGAGATTATGCGACTAGAGCGTTCAGCCGAGCGGATCGAGAATGGCGATCTCGATGTCGAACTCGACGCCCCGACCGACGACGAGATCGGTAATCTCTACGAATCCTTTGATAGCATGCGGGCGACGCTGCAAGAGCGACTCGCCGAGCTGGAGGCCCAACGTGAGGAGGTTGCCGACGCGAAAGCCGAAAGCGAGGCACTGGCGACCCACCTCGAAACACGCGCCGAGGCGTTCGCCACGAAGATGGATGCCGCTGCGGAGGGCGATCTCACCGTCCGACTGGCAACTGATCCCGATGATCCCGATGCTCTCGAATCGATTGCGACGCGGTTTAACCGGACGCTGGAGGCCATCGAGACGACGCTGGCGGATGTGGAATCCTTCGCCGATGATGTTGGCGAAACCGGTGAGACGGTGACAGCGAGTGCCGCCGAAGTCGCTACCGCAGCCGCCGAGACCAGCCAGTCAGTCGACGAGATCTCCGCTGGCGCGGAGACCCAACACGAACAGCTCGCCGAGATCACCGGCGAGATGGAAACGATGTCGGCGACGACCGAGGAAGTCGCCGCGACGACCGACGAGGTCGCCGCCACCTCCGGGGAGGCCGCCGATCTGAGCAAGGACGGCCGAGACGCCGCCCAAGATGCCGTCGAGGATCTCCACCAGATCGAGGAGCGCGCATACGAGACAGCTGAGGCAGTCGAACACCTCGAATCCGGAATGGAGGAGGTCGGCACGATTCTAGAAACGATCAGCGAGATCGCCGACCAGACCAACCTGCTCGCGCTCAACGCCTCCATTGAGGCAGCACGGGCGGGCGAGGAAGGCGATGGGTTTGCCGTCGTCGCCGAGGAGGTCAAATCGCTGGCCGAGGAGACCAACGAGGCCGCCGGCGAGATCGAGGCCCTCCTCGATGAGCTGCGGGATCGCACCGACGAGAGCGTCACCGAGATGGGGACGATCTGCCAAGAGATCACCAACGGCGTTGCCACCGTCGAATCCGCCGAGGAAGCACTCGAAACCATCGATCGGCGGATTCAGGAAGCAAACGACGGCGTCCAGGAGATCGCCGACGCGATGGATGCGCAGGCGACCTCGGTTACCGATGTGACCGCCGCTATCGAGGATCTTGAATCGATCAGTCAGGATACCGCCGACAACGCTGGTACCGTCGCCGCTGCGGCTGAGGAGCAGGCGAGTTCGCTGGATGGCGTCACCGAGGAGATCACCGCGCTCAACGATCAAACCGACCAGCTGTGTGCCTCGCTTCAAGCGTTCACAACGTCGGGGGAGGAAGAATTCAATGACCTCGACACGGTCGTCGACGCTAGGGAAAAAATCGAGGCTGGCACAGACACGGCAGGGACAGCACCGACGCCATCAACGACGGCTCCCGAAACCGCGACGGCCGATGGTGGCACCGACATCGGAGACAAAGAACTCTCAACGACGCAGTCAGATACCGGCTTCGAGTTCGAATCACCATGAGCCGCTACGCGCTACTGTTGAGTGCCGGCCCTGACCGCGCCGGCAGCGCGCTCAATGCGATCGAATACGCGCTCAGGCTTGACGAGGGCGGCCACTCGGTTGCGATCTATCTTGATGGCGCGGCGACCCAGTGGCCCACGGAGTCGGAGCGTCGCTCTGGCCATCCCTTCACCGAGGGGTTCGCCGAAGCCCGTGAGCGTGATCTCGTTGTCGGTGCCTGTGCGTTCTGTGCCAACGCCTTCGGCGCAACCGAGGGCTGTCAGGCGGCTGAGATTGAGCTGCTGGGTGTTGCCGGAAAACAACACGGTCCTGATGTTGCCGCGATCGTCAACGACGGCTATGAGCTGTTAACGGTCGGGTAGTTTCCACGTGGGGTGCTGTGGGCGTATTTTTGTGAGAGTCCTGCCGACACAGTCTTGCGAGCGGTTGCAGATCAGGGCAGAGTATTTGAGGGATTGGTACGGAGTAGCTGGTATCAGTTCGCTCACCCCATGACCGATCCCTCACCGTCCCCGGAGTCGGCCGCTGAATCCGACAGTGACGGCGTTGCGAAGGCGGTGCTGGCGGCTGTCGAGCGATTGGCTGCTATCATCGACGAGCACGGTGAGATCGTCACCGTGACCGACGAGCTTGCGATGCGGTTTGCGACCGACGCGGACGCACTCGTCGGCCAGCCCGTTTCGACATTGTTCGACGACGAATCGACTCCGACACCGCCGTCGACCCAATCGCAGGTGTTGTCGACGCCGGACGGTGCGGTTCCTGTAGAGGTGCGGAGCCGACGACTGCCGGACGCCAGCGAACCCCGATCGCCGATCGGCTTGTTTATGACACCCGAAGCGGACGATACTGACACGCTTGATACGGTCGGCGACCGGTTCCGCCAGCTGTTTGAGTCGGTCAACGATGCCATCATCGTCATCGACACAGACGCTAATCGGATCACCGAGTGTAACGCCCGCGCTACCGAGCTGCTGGGATACAGCCGCGAGGAGTTGCTCTCGATGGAACCCCAAGCGATCCATCCCCACGATTACGACGCGTTCACCGAATTCGTTTCAGAGGTGACCGAACACGGCCAGGGATGGACAGACGACCTCTCCTGTTATACATGTGATGATGAGGTGATCCCCGCCGAGATCTCAGCAACGGTCGTTTCTCTCGACGGCACCGAACAGCTACTTGCGAGCATCCGTGACATCTCAACGCGGGTCGAACAGGAAGCGATGTTGGGTCGGCAGTCGGCGGCGATGCAGGCGGCTACTGACGGGATCGCTATCTACGATGATGGGACGGTGAGCTACGCCAACGCAGCGTATGTCTCGCTTTTTGGCTACGATGCGACCGAGGTGATCACCGACTGCGAGTGGGGCGATCTCCACGCCGAGGCCGATCGGTTTTCGCTGGAGATTACTCCCGCGCTGTCGACCGACGGCGAGTGGCGCGGCGAGCTCACTGCGATCGGCAACCGGACGGAGCCCCTGCCGATCGAGGTGTCGCTGACCCAACTCCAGACCGGCGAGGTGCTCTGTGTTGCCCACGATATTAGCGACCAACGCGAACACGAACAGCGACTGACCGGCTTGGCGAGTGCGAGCCGTGAGCTGCTGGCAGCCGCCGATCCCAGTGCCGTTGCCGAAGCAACCATCGACACGATTGAGGATGTACTCGGCTACGAACTGGCGTGTCTCTGGTGGTACGACAGCGACGACAACGCGCTTGAAAGAATCGCGCTTTCTCCGGCTACCAAACAGCTCTTAGACGAGGCAGTTGCCTATGACTGCAACCGCTCCCGTGCCGGCAAAGCCTACCGCCAAGAGCAGACGATCCGCAACGAGCCAACCGACGATGCCTACGGCGATGGGACACGGGCTGATCTCCACGTTCCGATCGGCGAGTACGGTGTCTTGACACTGCTGGCTCCCGAGGGCTCGTTCAGCGACCAAACCGTTCAACTTGTCGAACTGTTCGCTGAATCCGTTCGGGCGGCCTTCATTCGCGCCGACCGGGAACAACAGCTGCGAGACCGACAGACCACACTCGAACGTCGTACCGACGAACTAACTGTCGCCACCCAATTCAACAGCCTCGTCAGTGATCTGATCCGATCACTGTTGATGAGGCCGGAGGGCGACATCGAAACGCTCGTCTGTACCCGGCTGGCTGACTCCGACCTCTATGAGGGGGCGTGGATCGCTACCGTTGACGCTGAGAGGACGGACGATCCGACGGGTACCACTCGGCGTACCGACGATCTGACGGGTGACACTGAACGTGACGACGCTGAACATGACGACCGCCCAGCTATCGGGGCTGACGAGGCGACCGACGAATCGATCAAGGAACACGCCGACAGCATCTCCGTCTCGGCGGCAACGATCGACACCGAGTCGTTTCCTGAATCATCCCCTGAGGCTGTTGCGACCTCACCGTTCGGCACCCGCCTTGTTGTCGACACCAACGCAGCCGGGGAGTATGTGATGACGCGCCGAGAGTTGGAGACGGGTGACGACACCACCGACGCCGAGACGTTCGCGGGAGCCGTCCCGATCAGGGCCGGCCCACGGCAGTTCGGTGTGTTGGCTGTCGTCGGCACCGACGACCGCGGCTTCGATGAACCGGTCGGCGAGGGGTTAGGACTGCTCGGTGACACGCTGGGATTTGCGTTCAGCGCGGAGCTAGCCCGCTCGACGTTGATCGCCGACGACGCCATTGAGGTTGAGTTTGCCGTCGGTGGCCCCTTCGCCATGCTGTCAGAGCGTCTCGGCTGTCGGTGTTGCTACCGGGGATCAGCAGACAACGATGCCGACGAGCAAACGTATCGCATCGAGTTCGTCGGAACTGATGCCGCGAGTGTCGATGCCGAACTGGCAACTGTACTGAGGATTCACAACTATCGACTGCTACAGGAGTCGGCGACGGGCTGTCTGTTCGCCCTCACTGTTGATACCCCGTCGCCGGCGTTGCTTGCGGAGGCCGGTGTCAATCTTCGATCATTGGTTGCCGAAAACGGTGAGGTTCGACTCACTATTGAAGCCCCCGAAGACACCGATATCGCCGGGCTGCAAGCGACACTTGCCGACCACTACGGATGGGCCGAGCTCGTCGCAAAACAACACGGCCGGCGCGACCGGCTGGCGGCAGGATACGACGAGCTACTTGCGGCGAACCTGACCGACAAACAGCGCACTGTCATCGAGCGAGCCGACGAATTGGGCTACTTCGCATGGCCTCGTGAGGCCACCGCCGAGGAGGTCGCTGATGATCTCGGTATCTCCTCGGCGACGTTCCACCAACATCTTCGTGCCGCCGAGGGGAAGCTCGTGAGTGCATTCCTCACCGATGACCCATAATGTGGCACAGCCACCGATGAAAACAGCACTCAGGCAGTCGGGTGAATTCCGAATACTAAGATACACATCCGGAGTTGACAGCGGCCGTGTTCCGATACCTATGTATCTTGGTATGCAAACCTAATGTAAATAGGGTTGCATGCCAAGTGATCCTCTCGCCTGTAACTAGACGAATTCCGATGTCGTCCAACCACACCGAGACCAGCCGACTCCATACGTCGTACAGTAATACCCAACAGGTACTCAT
>Ga0209917_1000218_pt1 | contig 23802 bp, 18 predicted proteins | sample SalPon2_C_H2O_MG_FD_185710 | JGI IMG/M metagenome (GOLD analysis project Ga0209917, IMG submission 185710) | Salt pond water microbial communities from South San Francisco under conditions of wetland restoration - Salt Pond MetaG R2_C_H2O_MG... | ecosystem: Environmental > Aquatic > Non-marine... | reverse complement strand
CGGCGGACGGGGACGTCGAAGTGGTCGCGCCCGAAGACGCTCGCGCGTGGGTCGACGGGGTCGATACGGACACCTTCGCCGACGAGACGGCATATCTCTCGGTCGACATCGATGGGGTCGACCCAGGATTCGCGCCGGGAACCGGAACGATGGAGCCGTTCGGCCTCCATCCGCGAGAGGTCCACGACCTAGTGCGGGCGGTCGCCCCACACGCCGCGGGGTTCGACGTCGTCGAGGTGAACGACCGCGACGACGGCCAGGCGGCGGCACTCGCCGGGCGGCTCCTCCGCGCGTTCGTCTTTGCGAACGCGGCTGCGGCGTGTGCGTGACCTGCGGCGGTCGCCCTCGTCGGTGTAACTCGAGCCAGCCGCCGGCCCGTTCAGGCTCCCTCAGAGAGGCGAGTTCTGGCGGCCGACACTGCCTCCATCGAATCGATCCACTCGCGGGGATTCGTACACCAGATGCGGTCGCCTTCGACGCTTACACAGAATACCGACTCCGTAGACGGCGAGAGGGTGACGGCGTCGACGTCCGGGCGGTCACCGAGGTAGGCGTCGATCAGACGTCGTGCCGTCTCTGCCTCGGAGCGGAGGCGGTTGCCGGAGGCGTACTCGATGGCTATCTCTGCCATATCAGACGTACGAACTACACGATTAATAACTAGCGTTTTCGGGCAGCGATTGCGGGAACCCGTGCGGTCCACCGGCGGGGGGTCAACGCGACGAGTCTCTCACCGCGCGTCGTAGACCACCGTCCCGTCGACGACGGTCATTGCCACGTCGATGTCACAGATCGCCGCTGCCGGGTCCCACGGCGACTCCTCGAGCACCACGAAGTCGGCACACGTGCCACGCTCCAGCGCGCCTAGTCGGTCCTCGTCGAAGCCGGCGTACGCCGCACCGGCGGTGTACGCCCGGAGCGCCTCGGTCACGGTGAGCCGTTGGGAGTCGGCCGGCGCGGTGACCGCACAGTGGACCCCGTACAACGGATCCATCGGCATCCCGTCGGAGCCGAACGCCAGCCGTACTCCCGCATCGAGCATGTCGCGGTACCGGTTCGTCTGGGCGGTGCGTGCGGACCCTAAGCGCGCCTCGTAGAGGCCGTCCTCGCCGGCCCACTTCAAGAAATTGGGCTGCACGCTGGCGACGATCCCCGTCTCGGCGAGCCGCTCTATCGCCGCGTCGTCGGCGAGTTCGACGTGCTCGATCCGGTGACGTGCGGCCCCTGGGTCGTCGACCGCGTCAGTCTCGTACGCGTCGAGCACTGCGTCGACGGCCGCGTCGCCGATGGCGTGGGTAGTAAACTGGTAGCCGGCGTCGGTCGCAGCGGCGATCCACTCGCCGAGCGCGTCTGGGTCGACGACCCACTGTCCGGTCTCTGCGGGCGCGTCGGCGTACGGCTCGGTGAGTTTCGCCGTCCGACCACCGAAGCTCCCGTCTGAGAAGGATTTGATCGCGCCCGTCTGGACGAACGCAGAGCCCGCGTTCGTCGGTAGTCCCGCCTCTCGCACCGCGTCGAGGTGGTCGGTCCAGTAGTTGATCCGGACCCGAGCAGTCAGCTCGCCTGCCGCCTCGAGCTCGCGGTACACCCGCGGTGCGTGTGAGTCACGGACCATGTCGTGAAACGCCGTGATCCCCCGCTCGCGACACCGCTCGAGTCCTGCCTCGACCGCCGCGCGGGTGCCGTCGACGCCTGGCTCGACCGCCTCGTAGATCGGGTCGATGGCCGCCTCGAACAGCACCCCTGTCGGGTCGCCGTTCGCGTCCGTCGGGACGGTCCCCGGCGGGGCGGCCGAGAGGGCGTCCGCGAACCGCTCGAGGGCGACGCCGTTTACCGCCGCGACGTGCATGTCCTCGCGGAACGCCGCGACGGGTCGGTCCGTCGAGACGCGGTCGAGGTCCGCACGGGTCAGGTACCGATCGTCGGTCCACGTCGATTCGTCGTACCCGTACCCGAGCACCCAGGGAGCGCTCGGAACCGACTCTGTGGGATCGGCCGCGTCGACGACGGCGGCGCGCTCGGCCAGGCGGTCGACCGCCGCGTCGGGTGAGTCGACGGCCCCGAGGTCGGCGTGGACGAGCGAGCGCCCGACGGTCGTGAGGTGCGTGTGTGCGTCGACGAACCCCGGCAGCAGCGTTCGACCCGCCAGGTCGACCACGTCGGTGTCGACGCCGACCAGGAACTCGACGTCGTAGGTGGTCCCGAGCCGACAGATACGTCCGTCCCGCACGGCGACTGCGTCGACGGTCTCGTCGGGGTCGGCGAGCGTGTGGACCGCACCGTTACAGAAGACGCGGTCGGCGGCTTCGGTCATAGCCATCGTCGCCACCCGGAGGGATTAATCGTTTGGGAGCGACGCCGGCGGTGCAGACTCCGTGTCAGCGAGAAGCGGGCGGACAATTTATGCGGGATTCGGCCGAAACACGTGGTATGTACGACACGATCCTGTTCCCGACCGACGGCACCGAGGGCGTCGACCGCGCGACCGACCACGCGATCGACGCCGCCGACCGCTACGATGCGACGCTCCACGTGCTGTACGTCGTCGATACGGACGTCGTCAACGCCTACCCGGGCGACGAGTTCGTTCGCGGCGCGGAAGGCGCCGAAGAGACGCTCGAAGACACCGGACGGACGGCACTCGACGCGGTCGCGGCTCGCGCCGAGAGCGCCGGTGTCGACGTCGTCACACACCTCGGCTACGGCACGCCGCACGAGGAGATCCTGCGATACGTCGCCGAGGAGGACGTCGACCTCACGGTGATGGGGTCGAAGGCGCACTCGGGAGAATACCGGCAGCTGCTCGGGTCGGTGACAGAGCGCGTCTCGCGACGGTCAACGGCACCCGTCAGCATCGTGAAGACGACCGTCGAGAACTGAGCGCCTACTCGTCGACGGTGACGCGCTCGATGGAGACCGTCTCGCGCGGGGCGTCTTGACGGCCGGTCGGCACCGAGCCGATCGTCTCGACGACGTCCATCCCGTCGACCACCTGCCCGAAGACGGCGTGTTTGCCGTCGAGGTGCGGCGTCGCCGCGAGCGTGATGAAGAACTGAGAGCCGTTCGTGTCCGGTCCCGAGTTGGCCATCGAGAGGATCCCGGGGCCGTCGTGAGCGAGGTCGTCGTGGAACTCGTCCTCGAACTGGTAGCCGGGGCCGCCGCGGCCGGATTCAAGCGGGTCGCCGCCCTGGATCATGAAGTCGTCGATGACGCGGTGGAAGACGCCGCCGGCGTACAGCGAGTCGCCGCGCACCTCGCCGGTCTCTGGGTCCTCCCAGGTGGTGGTGTCGGGAGCGGGCTCGGCGTCGGCTGCCGGGTCGTGGCGGGCTAAGCCGAGGAAGTTCTCGACGGTGCGCGGTGCGCGCTCCGCGAAGAGCTCGAGCACGACGTCGCCGTGGTTCGTGTGGAGTGTTACCTGCGGATTCTCGGGGGTGAATACGTCTCGTCCCATACGCCACAGCAGGTTCGCCCCGCAGAAAACGCTGCCCATCCCAGCCGGATGGGCGCCGGTCCACGTCGTGGTCGCGTCCCGCCCGGGCACCTGCCGGTAGCGTTTTGCGCCCGCCCGACACAGCGTGGGCCATGTACGAACACGTCCTCCTTCCGGTCGCACCGGAGAGTGCCGCAACCGACGCGATCCCGCACGCGAAGCGGCTCGCGCGGCCGACAGACGCCACCGTTCACGTCGTGAGTGCGGTCGACGTCCCACCGGGCTCGCGCTCGGCCTCGTGGTCGGATGCGGCCGCCCACCGAATCGAGTCGAGCGCCGAACGTCGCGTCGAATCGGTCACGACGACCCTCGAGGCCGCCGGCATCGACACCGACGGAACCGTCGTTCGCGGTGACCCTCGTCGGGTCATCGCGAACGCGATCGACGACGTCGGCGCCGACGTGGTCGTGATGCCGACCCACGCGCGAACCGGCCTCGAACGGTTCCTCCTCGGGAGCGTCACGGCACACGTCGTTCGCACCGCACCGGTGCCGGTGTGTACCGTCCCGATGCGCGACCCGGAGGCGTGAGGTGATGCGCGCGTACCGCGTCGCCTACGACGGCCGACCGTACGCAGGGTTCCAGCGACAGCCGCACGCCGAGACGGTCGAGGGGACGCTGCTCGCCGCACTCGCGGACCACGACGTACTCGACCGAGGAGACGGCCCCACACACGCCACGCCGCCGGGCTACGCCGCGGCCGGACGAACCGACGCCGGCGTCTCGGCGGTGGCACAGACCGTGGCGTTCGACGCGCCGACGTGGCTCAGTCCCCGCGCGTTCAACGCGACGCTCCCGGACGCGATCCGCGTCTGGGCGGCCGCCGACGTTCCGGCAGCGTTCCACGCCACCCACGACGCGACCGCCAGGAGCTACCGATATCACCTGTACGCGCCACTCGAGGGGCTGCCCGACGACGAACCCGCGATCGACGAGGACGCGCTCGCAGCCGCGTTCGACCGGCTCTCCGGTGAACACGATTTCCACAACCTCACGCCGGACGAGACGGGAACCGTCCGTGACGTGCGGACGACGGTGACGCGTTCGGGCAACGTACTGCTCGTCGAGGTCGGCGCCGACGGCTTCCCGCGGGCACTCGTTCGGCGACTCGTCGCGGCCGCGACGCGGGTCGCACGGGGGGTCGCAGACGCGTCGCTCCTCGACCGACTTCTCGAGCCGGAGCCCGTCCCTGGCGAGTACGGCGTCGGTCCCGCCCCCGCGACGCCGCTCGTGCTGTGGGACGTCTCGTACCCGGGAGTCACCTTCGATGTCGACGAGACCGCAGCGGTGAGTGCTCGGAACGCCTTCGGGGCGCGACACCGCGATGCCGGTCGAGCCGCCGCCGTCACCGACGCCCTCTGTGCGCGTGTTGCGAACGCGGCCGACGCGTCGAGGCGGTGACCACCCACGCTGGCCGCGGTCTCGGTGTCTGTGTGCTCGGAGACGTCAGTCGCTCGCCGACCGACCGCTCACGGGCTCTGAGGAGTCTGCTGCAGCGTCGACGACGGCGGTCGAATCCTCGGAGACGGTCTCCATCGAGTCGACACGAAGCATCAGCGCGTTCCCGTCGACGTCCGCCGCGTCGACGACGCCGACGAGCCGGAGGCCAGCACTCGGGGTCGGCCCGACCTGCACCCGATCGCCGCGCTCGAACGCTCGGACCGAGCCACAGAGGACGACCTCGGCGCGGCACAGATCCGGGTTGGTCACACTCGAGAGGTCGATCGCTCTGACGGTGACCGCTTCGACCCGGCTCCCGTTGCGCTCGACGGGAACCGACTCCGGGTCGGGCGTTCGCTCCCGACCGAGCGTCTCGTACGCCTCGTCGGTGGGGCGGTAGCCGCCGTCCGGTCCGGGGACGCCCTCGACGAGTCGGAGCGACCGCAGGCTCTGCATGCGGTTCCGGACGGTCCCCGGGTTTCTGTCGATCGCGTCGGCGATGCGTCGGCCACAGACGACCGCTTCGCTCCCCTCGGCCAGGTCCACGAGCGACGTCAGGATTCGCTCCTGACTCGAACTCAACTCTATCTGAGACATATCCACTACACGGATTGTTTGATGAATAAACGTTTGGTTATTAACTCCTAATATTGTTGTGTAGCGAAGTTATGTCGGTCCTTGACTGGGTATTCACAGTTTTTCTCGCCGGCGGACGAACGTTCGGTTCAGCCCTCTAAAGGCGGTTCCACACGGTGGTGTGTGGCTCGTCGCCGGGTGAACGGTGATCGATCCGGTACTCCCCCGGCACGGTTGCGTCGAGGCCCCTGGGCGAACGCCTTAAACAATACCCACGGAGCACCTAAGCCGCCGCAGAGGTGACGCCGACTCGATATGGACACGGCGACGCGAGAGAGCACGGAGACGGACCGCGATACGGACCGACAGACGGACAGCTCGCGCCGGGTCGATCCGTCGACGGCGCGCGAACGAGCCGAGTCGTTCCTCCGCGAGTCGGTTGGGGCTGCCGACGCGGCCGGTGTCGTAGTCAATCTGAGCGGTGGACTCGACTCGACGGTCACCGCGGCGCTCGCCGTCGAGGCGCTCGGCCCCGAGCGGGTGTACGGACTCGTTCAACCCTCCACGAAGCTGGGTGTTCACCACACCTGGGACGCCGAGGCCCTCGCCGACGCGCTCGGGATCGAATCCGACACCATCCACCTCCAGCCGTTGTTCGCCCAGTTTGGGAGCGTCGCTCCGGATCGCTTCGAACTGCACGACCGACCGACGCTCGTCGGGAACGCGACCGCGCGGCTCCGGATGACGATGGCGTACCTCGCGGCTAACGCGGAGAACCGACTGGTGTGTGGGACGACGAACCGAAGCGAGCGACTGCTCGGGTACCTGACGAAATACGGTGACGGGGCGGCTGACCTGCTCCCGATCGGTCACCTCTACAAGACGGAAGTCGAGGCGCTCGCCGTCGAGCTCGACGTACCGCGATTCGTGCGCGAGAAGCCGCCGACGGCCGGCGTCGTCGCGGGTCAGCGCGACGCCGAGGACCTCGGTGCCGACTACGACGTGGTCGACCCCGTGTTGCGACTCGGGGTCGACGAGGGCTGTGACGCCGAGACGATCGCCGCACAGCTCGACGTCGATCGCGACGTCGTCGACGGACTACTCGAGCGGTACCGGACGACCGCCCACAAGCGCCGACGGCCGCCGATGCCGAGTCGGTCGTCGTGATCGTCTAGTGCGGCCGACGCCGGGTCGAGGAACCAGTCCGGAGCGATCAATCCCAGCCGGCTGGCCAGAGGCCAGCGGCGCGCATCCCCGTCTCGAAGTCGGCCTCGCGAAACGCCTCGGCGAGCGTCTCCGAGGCGAGTCGTCCCGGCGACCGAGCCGGCGCCGCGAACTCGGCGATCAGGAGTGCGGCCAGCATCCCGTGTTCGCGGAGGTTCCGGTCGTCGACCTTGTCGCGGGTGTCGGCGCGGGTGTGTCCCCAGCCGCGGCCGCGCTCTGCGGTGTCGCTATGGAGCTGCAACGAGGGAACTCCTCGCCTGAGGAACGGCCACTGATCCGAGAAGGGGTGTGGCGTCTCCTCGACTGCGATCGGCCGACCGGTCGCCGTCGACACCGCCCGGGCAACGGCTGCGGCCGTCTCGGAGGTGTGCGTGAGCGCACGAAGGCCACGGAACCGTCCCGCTCCGTCGACGTTGACGACGCCGCGAACCCCCTCGAGGTCGGTGGTCGACGCGAGGTGTTCTGCACCGAGGAGGCCGACCTCCTCACAGCCGACGCCGACGACGTCCACACCGATCGGGAGGTCGGCGGCCGCGAGAATCCGCGCCGCGGTTACGAGCGTGGCGATGCCACACCCGTTGTCGAGGGCCGCCTCTGCGATGTCGTGGCCGTCGTAGTGCGCGAGCAGCAACAGCCGCTCCTCGGTGGCAGGACCGAGTCGGCCGACCACGTTCTGTGAGGTCGCCGGTCGCATCGACGCCTCGACTGACAGCGACGCAGTCCCGCTCGGTCCGTCGGTGTTCCGGGCGTACTCGCGGAGCCAGCCGCCGGTCTCCGAGGAGACGCCCACCGCGACCGCCGGGGCCTCCTCGCCGAAGGTAAGCGACCCCGTCGGCGGGAGCTGTCCGTCGACGTGGTTGACGAAGACGAAGCCACCGGCGCCAGCTTCGACTGCACACCCGAACGTCTCCATCCGGTGGACGAACCGCGAGCCCGGCGGGGTCGTCGTCGAGGCGACCGCAATTGCGTCGGTCACGTCGACGGCGTCGATCTCCGCCGGCGTCCCATAGCCGACGTCGACGAGGTCGCCGGATACCGACCCGCTCGGTGTGTACGGCAGCGCCAGCGCGGGAAACTCGCGCGTTCGGTCGGTCTCGTCCGTGCCGGTCGCCGTCACGGACAGCGTCGCATCCCCCCGCTCCCAGGCCAGCAGCTCGAACGGGTCCGTGTGGACGGCACGGACGCCTGCGTCTTCGAACGCGTCGGCGACGAGCGAGGCCGCCTCTTGCTCGCCGTCGCTCCCGGCCATCCGGCTCCCGATCGCGGTGAGGTCGGTGAGGAATCGCCACGGCGCATCGGTCGCCCACGTTCGGCCTAGGACCGGTGCGAGTGTTTGGTACTGGGCGGTCACCCGCTCGATCGCTCCGTCGTTGCCGCCGTTCCGATCTGTGGCCGTGTCGGTGTCGTCGGTCACACCGCATGTCTGTGTCGCGGGGACAAGACGGTTCTCGCTGTAGTCGTCGTCCGGTACAGTCAGCACGCGACCGATTAGTTGAAGTGTGACGCTTCGGTACCGTGAATAGAGCACCGTTGGTCCAGTGGTAGGACATTAGCTTCCCAAGCTAATAGCCCGGGTTCAATTCCCGGACGGTGCATACGCCGCACCGTCCGACGTCCCGTGAGCGAAGCGAACGGGACTCCCGGACAGTGCATGTCTCGAACACCGTGAGAGACATCGGTAGACAGTGCGTCTCGTGAACACCCTGTGAGAACGGTGACATGGCAGTGTGACGAAGTTCGACAGCGAGACACTCGGACACCGCGTGGCTACACTTGCTCGGGGCGATTCTGTACGATCGCTGTGGGAGTGTGGTGACCAACACGACCGCGCGACCTCTGGGCGCTCTTTTCAGCCACGCCCTCCCCAGCCGATTCCGTACGTATGTGACTGTGGCTGTGTGACCAACATGACCGCGCGACCTCCGGACACTTCTTTCAGCCACACCCTCCCCAGCCGATTCGCTCACATATGCTGGTGTGTGAGTTGTGACCAACACGACCGCGCGGCCTCCGGACGCTTCTTTCAGCCACTCCCTCCCCAGCCGATTCGCTCGTCGCCGGTGGCGACTCGCTCATCCCTCGCACGCGCTCGCAAGCCCGCCTTCGGCGGCCTGCGAGGCGCACGCCACCGCGTGGTGGGTACGGTCGGTCGAAGGTCGTGTGCGGGTCGGTCGAAGGTCCTCACCCGAGAGCCGATCGCCTGCCCACGTGTGGATGGGTGCTCGTGTAAGGTGTCTCGGGTCGAGGCAGTCGCCACGATTTATTGCTCGGGCGTTCGAGCCTGATACATGAACGTCGGCATCGTGGCGCGAAAGGGGAACGACGAGGCGGTCGCGACCGCACTCGACGTGTACGAGGTCGCACGCGACCGCGGCGAGACGGTCTGGGTGGACGAAGAGACCGCATCGAGTCTCACGTCTGCGGCCGACGCGCCGACGGTGACGGGACGACCCGTAGAGGCACTCGACGCGTGTGATCTCGCCGTCGCAATCGGCGGCGACGGGACCTTTCTTTTCGTCGCGCGGAACGCCGGCGAGACGCCGGTACTCGGGGTCAACCTCGGCGAGGTGGGCTTTCTCAACGCCGTCCCACCGGCGTCGGCGACCGCCGCCGTTCGCTCGGCGCTGGATGGACTGGCAAACGGGGACCTCAGCGTCCGCGAAGCCCCGCGGCTCGTCGCCCGAGCCGACGAGTGGGAGTCGGTCCAGGCGGCCAACGAGATCGTCGTACACGGCGACCGCCGTGGCCCTGGAAGCGGCATCGAGTACGAACTCACCGTCGACGACTCGCCGTACTCGACGGGACGAGCCGACGGCGTGCTCGTAGCGACGCCGACGGGCTCCACGGCGTACAACCTCTCGGAGCGTGGGCCGCTCGTCGCCCCCGACGTGGACGGCCTCGTGGTCAACGAGATGGCGGCGAGAACGGGAATGCCGCCGATCGTGGTCGACGCCGACGCGACGGTCGGGGTGACCGTTCGCGACCCAGGCGGCGTCACGGTCGTCGCCGACGGACGGGACGCCACGCAGGTTTCGGGACCAGTAACGGTGCGAGTAGAACGGGCGTATCCCCCGATGCGGATCGCGGGACCGGAGGGTGACTTCTACGAGGCGTTGACGAAGCTTTCTTGAGGCCGCCGTGCTCAGGGCTCGAGCCGGGTCGGATCGCGCGGGAACATGATCGCTTCTTTGATGTTGTCGAGTCCGGCAGCCTGCTGGACCAGTCGGTCGATGCCGAGGCCGTACCCACCATGTGGGGGCGTGCCGTAGCTCAGCGCCTCGATGTAGAACTCGAAGTTCGCTTGTTCGACGCCCGCTTCGTCCATGGCTTCGACCATGCGATCGACGTCGTGTTCGCGCTGGCCGCCAGACGAGAGCTCTTGACCCTCGTAGATCAGGTCGAACTTACGCGAGGCGATCTCGTCGCCGTCGACGTCCTGCATGTAGTAGAACTTCTCGTCGGGGTAGCCGACGACGAAGAAGGCCGGGTGACCCTGCTCGGCGAAGTGCTCGCCGAGCAGCTTTTCGCCTTCGGTGTCGAGGTCGGTCGGGTCCTCCGGGAAGTGGCCGAACTCGGTCTCGAGGATCGAGAGCGCCTCGTCGAAAGCGATCCGCGGGAAGTCGTCTTCGGGGACGGTTAGGTCGACGTCGAGCAGCTCTAGTTCGCGGGTCGCGGTGTCGGCGGCGACGCGGAGCGCGTAACGCAGCGACTCCTCTTGGACGTCCATCACGTCGTGGTGGTCGTCGATGTACGCCAGCTCGACGTCGAACATCGCGATCTCAGAGACGTGTCGCGAGGTGGCGAAGTCCTCCGCACGGAACGCGGTCCCGGTCTCGTACACCGCCTCGTAGCCGGCGGCCATCAGGATCTGCTTGTACAGCTGCGGGCTCTGTGAGAGGAATGCGTCGCGGTCGTAGTAGAGGATCGGGAAGAGCTCGGCACCGCCTTCAGCACCGCCCTTCGAGATGAGTGGGGTCTTGATGTCGACGAAGCCCTCCTCGTCGAACCACGTCTCCATTGCGGACATGAGCTTCGAGCGCAACGAGAACACCGCGAGCGTCTCCGGCTTCCGCAGGTCGAGCGCCCGGTTGTCGAGTCGCGTCGAGAGGTCGACGGTGACGTCCTTCGAGATTTCGAGTGGGAGCGGCGAGCTGGCCGCATCGAGCACCTCGTACTCCGTCGGCGCGATCTCGACGCCGCCGGGAGCCTGGTCGCTCGCGACCGGCTCACCGACGACGCGGACGACGTCCTCAGAGCCAGCGGACTCGACTGCCTCGAACAGCTCCGGTTCGCGCTCCTCTTTGAACACGACCTGGATGAGTCCCTCGCGGTCGCGAACGATCAAGAACACCAACCCGCCGAGGTCGCGGATCTCGTGGACGTGACCGGCAACGGCGACCTCGTCCATCTCTGGGTCGACCGCCGACGTGTGTATTCGGTCGATCATGTGTGTCGGTGGCTCAGAGTGGCCGGGCGTGTGGCATAGGCCTGTCGGCTTCACTGCGGGGGCGGCCCGCTACGCCCTGCCTACCCGGCGTCGTCGTGGTCGGTGGCCTCGCTGTGGTGGTCGGCGTCGTCGCGGCCGGCTTGCTCTCCGTCGGCGGCGAGGCGGTCGTGAACTGCCCCCTCCGCCCGTCGACAGACCTCGCGAACAGGAAGGCCGGTCGTCGCCGCGACCGCGGCCGCGTCGTCGTACTCCGCGCTCACGTCGTACGGGTTGCCGTCTGTCGTCGACGCCACCTTTACCGACACCTCGTGGGACTCGCCGTCGACGACGACGGTCGCGGTCTCGAACCGGCGCTCGGCGATCCAGCGGTGGGTCGCTCCGGTTTGGCGCACACCGAGCGTACCGGTCTCGCGGGCGAGGCGCTCCGCGACCGCGGCCGCGTCTGGCGGCTTACAGATGACCGTCACCACGTGTCCTGGACGCGACTTCTTCATCGTCGTGGGCACGATCGTCACGTCACGAGCGCCGACCGCCGCGAGCGACTCCTGGAGGCCGCCGAGCACCTCGGGTGCCACGTCGTCCAGCGTCGTCTCGAGGACCGCGATGTCGTCGTCGAGAAGTCCTCCGTGCCCCGCCGCGGATCCGACTGTTCGGGCTCTACCCGACGTCTCGCCGGTGCCGTCTGCGTCGGCCGTACGCTTCGCGTCGCCACGCGGGTCGATCGACTCACCCACGAGCGCGCGCAACACGTTTGGGTGCTGATCGAGCGTCGCGTCGCCGGCACCGTAGCCGACGGCGTCGACGTCCAGCGGTGGTACGGCTTCGACGGCGTCGGCCACGGCTCCCAGGATCGCCGCCCCGGTCGGCGTCAACAGCTCTCGGTCTACGGGACCGCCGACGAACGCGAGTGCGGTCCGAGTACCGATCTCGACGACGGCGGGGGCCGGAATTGGGTAGACACCGTGACTCATCTCGACCGTGCCGCCGCCGACGGCAACCGGCGTGGTGACCACCCGGTCGACGTCGAGGTCGGCGAGTAACAGCGCCGCGCCGACGACGTCGGCGACCGCGTCGTCTGCACCCACCTCGTGAAAGGCCGTCTCGGTGAGGTCCGTCCCGTGGACTGCTGCCTCTGCGCGCCCGAGGAGCTGGAACGCGTCGAGGGCGGTCGACTCCACCTCGGGTGCGAGTCCCATCGACTCGACGAGTTCGACGACCGACGGATAGCTTCGGTGGACACCGCTGCCTTCGGCGTGGTGAGCGCGGTCGTCGTGGGTGTGATCGTCGTGGGCGTGGCTATGGCCATGGGTGTGATCGTCGTGGGTGTAGTGGTCGTGGTGGTCGTGGTCACGATCGGAGCCGTGCTTGGCACCATCGCGTGCGTCGGCGCCGTCCCCGTCGACGAGCACGTCGACGGTCGTCGCGCGGATGCCGTTTTTCACCGTCTCGTCGACTGCGTAGCGGACGGGGAGGTGGGTCTCGACCGCGTCGAGGACGGTCGGGTCTGCCCCAGCGTCGATGAGCGCGGCACAGACCATGTCGCCGGCCGCACCGGTCCGACCGTCGAGAGCGAGGGTGCGCATGCGCGATCGAAGACGGCCACCGAGTAAAGACTCACCCGGATCGACACGCACGCCGGGCGTCGCTCGCGATCGGTGCGGTTGTTCGTGGCCAGAAGTATGTCGGACTCCTGTGGTTTCCGAACACATAAATCTCGCCTGGCCGACTCACGACGTAATCATGGAACATCCTGGCCCGCCACGGTTCGTGGCGGTCGGTGACGTCGTCGAACTGGCACCGCGTGATCCCGACCCCGACGCGACCTACCGGTGGTCGATCACGGAGGCGCCGATCGCGAGCGACGCCCGGCTCGACGACGACGCCGTCCCCGAGTTCGTCCCCGACGTCCCTGGGCGGTACGTGGTAACACTCGAGACGCCGACTGACGAGTACGACCGGTCGATCCGCGTCTTCCCGGGCGAACAGCGCCCGACCGGCCGGGCCGCCGCGGCCGGCATCCGCGGGGCGAGCGGCTACAGCGGGATGAGCGGGTACAGTGGGTACAGCGGGGCGAGCGGGTCGGCGCGGCCGTCCAAGAGCGGACGAAGCGGGTTCGCCTCCGGCTCCGGCTCTGGCGCCCGCGATCAGACGACCGGCGGCGCGGACGGTCGCCCACGGGTCCGCCTCGATGCGGCCGTCGAGGGCGAGGAAGTCGTCGTCCGTGCGACCCCGACGCCACACCCGGACTCCGGTCGGTCAGCCGACGACCTCGACGTCGAGTTTTTGCTTGACGACCGCGACGACGTGGACCGCGGGAGCGTGACGGTCATCGGCCGCGAGCTTCGCGTCCCGCTTGCTGCGATCGACGATCGCCTCCGGGTTCACGGCGTCGCCGTCGGCGCGAGCTACAGCGTCGCCGACGCCGTGGGCGTAGAACGCCTCGGAGACGCCACCGACGTCGCCATCGAACGGCTCAACGACCCACCGGAGTGGGCGGCCGATTCCACCCTGTACGAGATATACGTCCGCGGATTTGCCGCGGACGACGAGACGGCGGAGACGACGTTCGAAGCGCTCGAGAACCGCCTCGAGTACATCGACGAGCTCGGCGTCGACACGCTCTGGCTCACTCCGGTGCTTCAACACGACGGCGCCCCACACGGGTACAACATCACGGACTTCTTTTCGATCGCCGAGGACCTCGGCGACCGCGAGGACTACGAGCGGTTCGTCGAAGCGGCACACGACCGGGGGATGCGCGTACTCTTTGACTTCGTCGCGAACCACTCCGCACGCGACCACCCGTGGTTCGAGGACGCCTACCAGAACCCCGACTCTCCGTACCGTGACCGGTACGAGTGGCAAGAAAACGGCGAGCCGGGAACGTACTTCGACTGGGAGCTCATCGCCAACTTCGACTTCTCGAGTCTCGACGTCCGTCGGTACCTCCTCGACGCGGCCGACACGTGGGCAGACCTGGCCGACGGCTTTCGGTGTGACATGGCGTGGGCGGTTCCCGAGTCGTTCTGGCGGGAACTCAGAGACCGGCTAAAGTCTCGGGACCCAGAGTTCCTGCTGCTCGACGAGACGATACCGTACATCGCCGACTTCCACGAGGGGATGTTCGACGTCCACTTCGACACCACGCTGTACTTCACGCTCCGGCAGGTCGGCAACGGCCACGAGCCGGCGGGAGCGATCCTCGACGCGGTCGAAGGCCGGGCGCGTTCCGGCTTTCCCGACCACGCTGCGTTCATGCTCTACGTAGAGAATCACGACGAGACCCGGTACATCGTCGAGTGCGGCGACGCAGCGGCGAGGGCCGCCGCAGGAGCGCTCTTTACTCTCCCCGGACTCCCGATGCTCTACGGCGGCCAAGAACTCGGCCAGCGCGGGAATCGAGATCCGCTGGCGTGGGATCACGCCCGCGAGGAGATCCGCGCCCACTACGACGACCTGCTCGCGCTTCAACAGGCCCACCCAGGACTGCAAGGCGACGGCAGCATCGAGCGACTCGACTACGAGACGCACGCCGAAGCTGACGTCGTCGCCTTCGCCAGAGAGACCGATACAGGACGGTACGTCGTGCTGCTCAACTTTGGAGCCGAGCCGGCGACCGTCGGCATCGACGAGTCGGTCGACGCCACCGACCTCGTCAGTGGCGAGTCGCGAGCGGTCGCCGGCGGTCTCACCGTCGACGACGTCGCCGTCTTCGAGACGGCGGGCTGAACCACTTGGCTTACGGCGTCGGGGTCTCAGACGGCGGCGAAACCCCGCGCCGACGACGGCGTTTTAACCACGGGTATCGTACCGTGCGGTATCATGACACGCCAGGGTCCGGGCGTGCGTTCGCGGTCGCGTTACGCCGCGACCATCGCACGGAGCAACAGGCTTATTCGCGAACCGGCTGCAGGTACGGGTATCCCCCGCGAGGCACAATGAACGAAGTTCAACTCGAAGTGGCGAAGGCGTACCCGAACGACTCGGGGCGCGGCATCGCCCGACTCGACCCCGACACGTTGTTGCATCTCAAGCTCTCCCCCGGCGACATCATCGAGATCGAGGGCGCAGAGACGACGGCCGCGAAGGTGTGGCGTGCCGACAGACAAGATTGGAACACCGACACGGTTCGCGTCGACGGCTTCACCAGACAGAACGCCGACGTCGGCATCGGCGAACGGGTCACGATCCGCAAAGCCGAGGCGGATACCGCCGACACACTGGTGTTGGCTCCGCCCGAGGAGGCGTCCGTCCAGTTCGGATCGGACGCCGCCGGCATGGTGAAACGACAGATCCTAAAGCGGCCGGTCGTCGAGCGTGACATCGTTCCGGTGATGTCCTCGACGAACCACCCGTTCATGCGCTCGCCCGGGCAGGCGATCCCGCTCATCGCGGTCGAGACTGACCCCGACGGCGTCTGTCTTATCACCGAAGACACCGACGTCGAACTGCGCGAAGAGCCCATCACGGGATTCGAAAAGACCGGTGGCGGGATCACCTACGAAGACATCGGCGGGCTAAAAAACGAGATCCAGCGCGTCCGCGAGATGGTCGAGTTGCCGATGAAGCACCCACAGATCTTCTCGAAGCTCGGGATCGAGCCTCCACAGGGCGTGCTATTGCACGGACCGCCGGGCACCGGGAAGACGCTCCTCGCGAAGGCCGTCGCCAACGAGACGTCGGCGTCGTTCTTCTCGATAGCCGGCCCGGAGATCATCTCGAAGTACTACGGCGAGTCCGAACAACAGCTTCGGGAGATCTTCGAAGACGCGAAAGAGGAGTCACCCGCGATCGTCTTCATCGACGAGCTGGACTCTATCGCGCCGAAACGCGAGGACGTCACCGGCGAGGTCGAACGCCGAGTCGTCGCACAACTGCTGACGATGATGGACGGCTTAGAGACCCGCGGGCAGGTCGTCGTCATCGGCGCGACGAACCGTGTCGACAGCGTCGACCCCGCGCTTCGGCGTCCCGGGCGGTTCGACCGTGAGATCGAGATTGCCGTCCCCGACGAGGTGGGCCGAAAGGAGATCCTTCAGATCCACACCCGTGGGATGCCGCTCTCTGATGACGTCTCGCTTGACCACCTCGCCGACGAGACGCACGGCTTCGTTGGCGCCGACGTCGAGAGCCTCACGAAGGAGGCCGCGATGAAGGCGCTTCGTCGGTACCTCCCTGAGATCGATCTCGACGAAGAGGAGGTGCCCCCGAGTCTGATCGACCGGATGATCGTAAAGCGCGACGACTTCGCCGGAGCGTTGACCGAGGTCGAGCCCTCCGCGATGCGCGAGGTGCTCGTCGAGTTGCCGAAGGTGTCCTGGGAGGACGTCGGTGGCCTCGCGAGCGCGAAACAAGAGGTACAAGAGTCCGTCGAGTGGCCGCTCACGAGTCCGGAGAAGTTCGACCGGATGGGCGTGGAGGCACCGAAAGGCGTGCTCTTGTACGGCCCGCCCGGCACCGGTAAGACGCTGATGGCGAAGGCAGTCGCCAACGAGACGAACGCCAACTTCATTTCGGTTCGGGGGCCACAGCTGCTCTCGAAGTGGGTCGGCGAGTCCGAGAAGGCGATCCGGCAGACGTTCCGGAAGGCTCGACAGGTGAGTCCGACCGTCATCTTCTTCGACGAGCTGGACAGTCTGGCGCCCTCGCGCGGCCAGGAAATGGGGAACAACGTCTCCGAGCGCGTGGTCAACCAGCTGTTGACCGAACTCGACGGCCTCGAGGAGATGGGCGACGTGATGGTGATTGGCGCGACGAACCGCCCGGACATGATCGACCCTGCGTTGATCCGCTCGGGGCGGTTCGACCGACTCGTGATGATCGGCCAGCCGGGCCAAGAGGGCCGCGAGCGGATCCTCGAGATCCACACCGGCGACACACCACTCGCACCAGACGTGAGTCTGCGCGAGGTGGCAGAGATAACCGACGGCTACGTCGGCTCAGACCTCGAGGGGATCGCCCGCGAGGCCGCCATCGAGGCGCTCCGAGACGACGACGACGCCCAAGAGGTCGAGATGAAACACTTCCGGCGGGCAATGGAGTCGGTGCGCCCGACGATCACCGACGACATCATGAACTACTACGAGGAGGTCGAACAGGAGTTCAAAGGGGGCAGCCGCGAGGCGTTCCGGGACACCGGCGGCCGCGTCGGCTTCCAGTAGCGGAACCAGCGTATCGACGACGGGCCCGCACGTCTTCTGGGCGACCGCACCCGCTCACCCACGGTGGACGATGGCCAGATCACAGTCCAGCTCGCGGATGCGCTCGTAGGTCGGTGTCGAAACGAGACGAGAAGCGGCGGGGCGGTCGGTGCTCGCGCCGACGAAGACGACGTCGTACGCGGCCGCGTTTTGCTCGAGAAACTCCGGGACGGTGCCGTACCCAATCCGCGTCTCGACCGGCACCGAAAGCGAGTCGACGACGTCCTCTAAGACGATCTCTGCGTGTCGCCGCTCGCGCTCGTCCGAGATGACCGAACACGCGCTGATGACGCCGCCAGGCGAGGCCAGTCGTTTTGCGAACTCCATCATCGCGTTTGCGATCTCTCCTGAGGTTCGCACCATGACCAAGACGCGATGCCACTCAGTTCGCTCGTGGGCGGGACGAAAGACGATGGTGTCGACGTCGCCGGTCAACAACGTCTTCACGTGGGGAGCCAGCGCGTCGCCGTCGGTCTCGTACGGCGCACAGATGAGGTCACAGTTTTCGGCGTGTGCGGTATCTACCACCGTCTCGCCCGGATCGCCTGCGGCCACCGCGACGACGTACTCACATGGGACTGCCACCGTACCTGTGATCTGGTTTCGGCGTCGCTCGAGCCGTTCGAGGGCTGTCGCGGTCACCGCCGATTCGGCGTCGGTACTCTTTGTGGCGTCGACGTCCGTGGACTCCGGTGTGTCCGTAGGCGACGTCGACGCCGCGTCCGCGGTGCCTGCGTTCGTGTTTGCGGCTCTTGACCCTGCGTCCGGGGTGCTCTCTCGGAGTCGGGAGGCAGCGTCGTGGTCCGTCGATCGATCGGCCGACGCGTCGTCGTCCGCCACGGCCGCCGCCTCCTCTATCGCTGATTCGCTGACTGCCTCCATCAGTATGACCTTTCCGGACGTGTGTGCGACGGCCAGTCGTGCCGCAAACAACCCAATGGCGTCTGGCGTCTCCTCGTGCGTCGGGACGAGCACGTGGTCGTCGCCGCTCGTCGACCGGAAGAGGTACCGCGACCGCTCTTGATAGAAGTAGCGCCGCCAGCCGACGAACACCCCTGCCACGATCGCACTCGAGACGACGATCCCGACCACGTACGTGAGATCACTCGAGCCAGTCACGAGCACGAGTAGCGTGGTCGAGAAAGCGGTCGGGACCTCGAGGCCTAGTACCCAGGTGAGGACGCTCGTGAGGAAGATACCGAGCGCGGCCGTTCCCGCGTACACCTCGAACACCCCCGGCTGTGTGGGGTAGACGAACGGAACGGTGAGGCGAAGCGCGACGAGGCCACTCACCGCGCCGGCGGTGATCCCCCCGACGAACGTGACGGGGTCGGCGTAGGGGCCACTAGGGTCGGTAAAGAGCGCGTACGCGCCGGAAGCCAACGGCGGATAGATCAGGAACGAAACCACCGGTGAGACGTTCGAGACCCACGTGATGACGCCGATGACGAGGGGAACGACGAGCAGCGTCGAGAGGTGCAGAAAGTTCTCCGTGTCCTCGAGCCACCGCCGGAGCTCGTGTGCCTCCCGGCGACTGAGTCGACGCAGCCGTCGGCGGGTCGCGTGATATCGCCGCCACAGCGCGTCCAGCATGCTCCGTAGTAGGAGCGCAGACTCGAAAAACACGACGTTTTCTCGGGTGACGAGACGGAGTCGACCGACACATTGGCTCGTAGTGTCCCGTTTGAGACGCTGGGGAACCCCTCGTCACCTCCCTCCCCAACCGATTCGCGAGTCGCCTGCGGCGACTCACTCGTCCCTCGCGCGCGCTCGCGAGCACGCCTCGCGGCTCACGAGGCGCGCGCCACTGCGATGGTGGCGCGTGATCGTGGCCATTCGAGTGGGTCGTTTCGCGCATTTTAACCCCGATACGCGCCAACGACGCGTATGGCACAACCGCGCGTCCCCGGCGACGGCGGCCAGGCGTTGGAGCTCCCGTGTGGCGAGCGCGTCGGGCCCGGTGAGCTAGACCTCGGGATGCGGGAGTTCGCGTGTGACTGTGGGGAGACACACGCAGTCGTGATGGACGTCCACCCGCCGGAGCGGTTCCTCCCCGAGTTTCTCGTCGACGTCTTACGTGAGGCGATAGAGACGACGAGCGAGGAGATGCCCGAGTTCGACACGCCACACCTCCTCGGCGTGGTTCTCGAAGAGTTCCCCGACGCCGTCGTGACCCGCGACGCCAGCGACGACGGCGACGTCGGCTACGCGATGGTGTGGGTGACCGAGTTCGACTCCCGACGGCTCCACGCGGTCATCGTCGAGCTGGTCGTCGAGCTCATGGAGCACGCCGTGAGCCACGCCGACGACGACGAGGCGCTCACGACGTTCGAACGAACGATGACCGAGTTCGACGTCGACGAGTTCGTCGACCAGTACCGCGCGGAGCGCGATCTTGAGTCCGAAGACCCCTACGCGTGAGTTCCACCGGGGGTCCGTGCCCCGCATGTCTGACGGTCGTCAGACCGACGTCTCACTGAACGCTATACGCGTCGCGTGCGTATGTAAGACACATGCGCACCCACGAGTACGAGCAGATCCGCGGTGTGCTCACCGATGCCGAGGAGCCGTTGACCGCCAATGAGATCCTCACACTGCTTGAGGCAGACGACACGATCGACAGTGCACACCGGGTCGCGACCGTGTTGGGTCGGCAGGCGCGACGAGGTGAGGTCGACGTGATCGCCGGCCGACCGTATCGATACGCCCTCGAACGCTGACGTGCGCCGCGCCGTCGAGGCGCGGCCTCGTGGCGTCGACGGACACGACCGTGTGGCGTGCTCGCCCCGTGCTTGCGAAAATCGCAAATAGCTTGCGAGATTCGTACTCTATCGTCGGCCTTATTACGATGAGCGCACTCGGTCGCGGTAATGAGTGAGGACCGGACCATACTGCTCATCGGTAGCGGGCCGATCCAGATCGGACAGGCGGCCGAGTTCGACTACTCCGGAGCGCAGGCGTGTCGGGCACTTCAGGAGGAGGGGGCGCGCGTCGTGCTCGTTAACTCGAACCCGGCGACGATCATGACCGACCCGGAGACCGCAGACCGGGTGTACATCGAACCGATCACCCCGGAGGCGATCGCGGAAGTGATCCGGATCGAAGCACCTGACGGCGTCATCGCCGGACTCGGCGGACAGACAGGGTTGAACGTCACCGCCGAGCTCGCCGAACAGGGGATCCTCGAAGACCACGACGTCGAGGTCATGGGGACGCCGCTCGAGACGATCTACGCGACCGAGGACCGTGACCTCTTCAGACAGCGGATGGAAGCTATCGGGCAGCCGGTCCCGCAGTCGACGACCATCTCGTTGGACGACGACGAGTCCGTGACCGACTTCGACGAGTCGACGTTCCGCGACCGCGTCGAGTCGGCCGTCGACGCCGTCGGAGGACTCCCGGTCATCGCGCGGACGACGTACACGCTCGGTGGCTCCGGCTCCGGTGTCGTCGACGACTTCGAAGAGCTCGTAGAGCGCGTTCGGAAGGGCCTCCGGCTCTCGCGTAACAGCGAGGTGCTCGTCACCGAGTCGATAGCCGGCTGGGTCGAACTCGAATACGAGGTGATGCGGGACGCCGACGACTCCTGTATCATCATCTGTAACATGGAGAACATCGACCCGATGGGGATCCACACCGGCGAGTCGACCGTCGTCACCCCCTCGCAGGTGATCCCCGACGCGGGCCATCAAGAGATGCGCGATGCCGCACTCGGCGTGATCCGCGAACTCGGCATCCAGGGCGGCTGTAACATTCAGTTCGCGTGGCACGACGACGGCACGCCGGGCGGCGAGTATCGCGTCGTCGAGGTGAATCCGCGCGTCTCGCGCTCGTCTGCGCTCGCCTCGAAGGCGACCGGCTATCCCATCGCTCGCGTGACGGCGAAGGTCGCACTCGGCAAGCGGCTCCACGAGATCGAAAACGAGATCACCGGCGAGACGACCGCCGCGTTCGAACCCGCGATCGATTACGTGGTGACGAAGGTCCCGCGGTGGCCGATCGACAAGTTCGACGACGTGGACTTCGAGCTCGGGACGGCGATGAAGTCGACCGGCGAGGCGATGGCGATCGGTCGGACGTTCGAAGAGAGCCTCACGAAGGCGCTCCGCTCTTCGGAGTACGACCCCGCGGTCGACCTCGGAGCCGTCGACGACGACACGCTCGAACGCGAGTATCTCGTGCGTCCGAGTCCCGACCGGCCGTACGCGATCTTCGAGGCGTTCGACCGCGGCTACACGGTCGAAGAGGTCGTCGAACACACCGACATCCACCGCTGGTACGTCGAGCGGTTCGCGAACGTCGCGGAGGCGACCGCCGCGGCCGCCGAGGGGGACTTCACCGACGCCGCGATGGTCGGACGGACGAACGCGGCGATTGCGTCGGTCGCCGGCGGCACAGATGCTGGCGGCAGCGCCGACGCAGACATTGATACCGTCGAGTCGACCGTCCCCGCACGGACGTTCAAACAGGTGGACACGTGTGCGGGCGAGTTCGAGGCGTCGACGCCGTACTACTACTCTGCACGGCTACCGGAGTACCTCGCGGGTGCCGACACGGCAGGGGCGTCGAACGAGGTTCGCGTCGACCCAGACGTCGAGAGCGTCGTCGTCGTCGGTGGCGGTCCGATCCGGATTGGCCAGGGCGTCGAGTTCGACTACTGTGCGGTCCACGCGGTACGGGCGCTCCGCGAACTCGGCGTCGACGCCCACGTGGTGAACAACAACCCGGAGACGGTGTCTACCGACTACGATACCTCCGACGGGCTCTTTTTCGAGCCGGTCTCCGCTGAAGAGGTCGCAGACGTGATCGAGACGACCGGCGCGGACGGCGTCATGGTCCAGTTCGGCGGACAGACGTCCGTGAACGTCGGGGCTCCACTCGAGGCAGAACTCGAGCGCCGTGGTCTCGACTGTGCGATACTCGGGACGAGCGTCGAAGCGATGGACCTCGCCGAAGACCGCGACCGCTTCAACGTCTTGATGGACGAGCTGGGAATCGCACAGCCGAACGGCGGCACGGCGACGAGCCGCGAGGAAGCACTCGAGCTGGCACACGAGATCGGGTACCCGGTGTTGGTCCGTCCTTCCTACGTACTGGGTGGGCGGGCGATGCGTGTCGTCGAAGACGACGAGGCGCTCGAACGCTACATCGAGGAGGCGGTACGGGTCTCACCCGACAAGCCGATCCTGGTCGACCAGTTCCTCGCGGATGCGGTCGAACTCGACGTCGACGCGGTCGCCGACGGCGAAGACGTGCTGATCGGTGGCGTCATGGAGCACGTCGAGAGCGCCGGCGTCCACTCCGGCGACTCCGCGTGTATGATCCCGCCGCGCTCGCTCGACGACGCGACCCTCTCGCGGGTCAGGTCGGTGACCGAAGACATCGCGCGGGCGCTCGAGACGGTTGGACTCCTCAACGTCCAGCTCGCCGTGACCGGCGTACACGACTCAGACACCGACGCCGAGGTGTACGTCCTCGAGGCGAATCCCCGCTCCTCACGGACGGTTCCGTTCGTCTCGAAGGCGACCGGCGTGCCGATCGCCAAGATCGCAGCGACCGTGATGACGGACCAGTCGCTGGCAGCCCTCGACGTCGACGAACAGATCCCAGAACACCTGAGTGTGAAGGAGGTCGTGTTACCGTTCGACCGGCTCCCGGGGTCGGACCCGCGTCTCGGGCCAGAGATGAAGTCGACGGGTGAGGTGATGGGGACGGCACAGACGTTCGGTAAAGCGTACGACAAAGCGCAGGACGCGACGGGGAAGGCCATCCCCGAGTCGGGGACGGCCGTCGTCGACCTCTCTGCAGACGAATTTCCTGATCCGGGGACGACGGCGGGTGAGACGCTGGTCGAGGGCTTCTCGACGCACTTCGAGCTTTCGACGGCGACGGACCTCATCGCGGCCGCACGAGCGGGCGAGATCGACCTCATCGTCTCGCGCCAGCGCGAGCTGCTCGAGGTAGCCGTCGAAGAGGAGATCACCTACTTCTCGACACACGCCAGCGCGACGGCGGCACTTGAGGCGCTCAACCACGCCGGCGACGACCTCGACGTGATGGCCGTCTCCGACCGGCCGAAGCGCGTGGAGACGTGGGGCGCTACGGACACGAACTGATCGCTGCGTCGAGTGGACTGCGGTTCAATTAGGCGACAGGTCCGCTGTTGGTACCCGGTGGTGTGTGGCGAACAGGCAGCACAGACGTGATACCCGCGACGGTGTGCCGCACGACCGTCTCGACCGACGCGGGGCGAGGCTCAACGCACGAGGTGGCTGTGTCGTGTTCGTATATAAGCGGTCGGGGGCACCCGACGCGCGGCAGTACAGAACACAACGTTTAGCGCCCGCGCCCGCAGAGCGACCCTATGGGATTCTTCGAGCGACTCGGAGCCCGGATCGAGTCGACGAACAGCGTCGTCTCCGTCG
>Ga0209917_1000213_pt1 | contig 23957 bp, 23 predicted proteins | sample SalPon2_C_H2O_MG_FD_185710 | JGI IMG/M metagenome (GOLD analysis project Ga0209917, IMG submission 185710) | Salt pond water microbial communities from South San Francisco under conditions of wetland restoration - Salt Pond MetaG R2_C_H2O_MG... | ecosystem: Environmental > Aquatic > Non-marine... | reverse complement strand
GTGCTTCCGACTGAGCGTCGGAACCCCTCGCTCTCTCCTCACGGACCGCAGGTCCGTTCGGACGGTCAGCGGGACCTCCGGTCCCGCACGACTTGAGGCCGGAGGCTCCGCCTCGAAAACTGCTGAACTTCGAGGTGGCCACTGGCGTTCGTGAGAGTTCACCCTCCGCAAGACTAAGGTATTACGACAGGTATTCCCACGTATGAGTAAGTCCACTCGTGTCACGGAGAAGGGCCAGGCGACGATCCCTCACGAACTCCGCGAGAAGTACGACCTAAACCCCGGTGACGAGGTCGTCTGGATGGACACCGATGAGGGCATCGTGGTAAAAAAGCGTACTCGTACCGGCGGGCGCGGGATGCTCGTTTCTGATGACACCTCGGATGCGAAGCGTGAGGAGATCGCCGAGGAGTTGGGCCAGCGCGTCCGCGATCGCCGCGATCGGAACTACGAGGACGCGTAAACTACCCTACCCTACTCCCTCGGCGCTGTGCGCCTCGGTTCTTGAGGGTAGGGCCACTGGCAGAGCGTCGCTCTGCCAAGGCCTTGAAAGGCGTCGCCTTTCAGTGGCTTTGATGTGGACTCCCGGCAATCAGTCGCCAGTAATAGGCTGGTGACTCTCGCCGTTCAATATCCCACCATTCACACGCACGTCTACTGGTGCGTCTCCGCTCCCCGACTTGGGCGAGGAACGGAGTCTATGTGTTTGTTTCCGAACGTACCGCGTTCCAATATTCTTTGCGGCGTTGTAATCCGCGTTCACTTGATACCCGCACTTCACACAACAGAACTGTTCTCCGTGACGATTGTCCGGATGCATGAACCCACAGTCCGTCCGTGAACAGCGTTGAGACGTGTGATTCGGCTCAACTTGCTCTACCGAGACATCTTTCTCAGGAGCCTTGTACGAGACGTATTCGAACAGGCGTCGGAATGCCCAGATATGGTGCCACTTCGCCTGTGGGTGCCGCTCTCGAATGTCGGTCAAGTCCTCGAACGCGATCACGTCGCAGTCGTGTTCGACGGCTTCCGTGACGAGTTCGTTAGCAACGGTATGGATGTACTGTTTGCGCCACGCATCTTCGCGCTTGCCGAGACGGAGGAGTGCGTTGTGCGCGGCTTGTGTGCCGCACTGTTGTATCTCTCCTCGTCGCTTCTCGAACTCACGGCACCAGTGGTCGTAGTCGTCACCCTGCCAGAAGCGTCCAGTGGATGAGACGGCGAGACTGGTGACGCCGAGGTCGATACCAAGGACTGTTTGGTGCTCAGTATCTGCCGAAACCTCTGCGTCCTCACTGGCGTCTCCTTCGGAATCGTACTTCCGGGTGGTGATGTGGAAGTAGAATTCGTCGTCCACTGCGTCGTATTGGAGCGTACTCGCTCGGAACTCGAACTCTTCTGACAGCGCGTACCGTTCGTAGGGTGTGGGGCTGTCCGAGGGAAGCTCAAAGTCACACTCGACACGTCCGTTGACCGTTGAGAGCGAGATTTTGTTCCGGTAGAACGTCGCGCTCCGTTTGTCGTACAGTATACTCCATGACGTGAACTCCGGTTGGCTCACCCGTTTTCCGTTTTTCCATCGTTCAACGCATCCTGTGACTGCGCGGACGCCGCGTCGGATGGCTTCTTGAACGAGATTCGCGGTAAGATCGGTTTCCTCACGGAGGTCGTCGTAGAGCGCGCCACGTGCGGTCGTGTTGACCGTGACGCATTCGGTGTATGATCCGTCAGACCAACAGAACTCGGCGGCGCGGTTGGCGCAGTGAAGGAACTGCCGGGCAGATTTGTGGAGGTCGTCGCGGCGCTCATCAGGGACGACGAGTTTAACGGGCGCGGTACGTCGGACCTCCATGCTTCAGATGTAGAGCAGATGATTGATAAACATATGGGAGTCAGACCGTTGCTGTCTGGTGGTTGTATCGTCTCATGTCGGTTTCCCCTCCGGCCTACTCGCTCACTCCGTTCGCTCCTTGAGGCCGGAGGCTCCACCTCAAAACTGCTGGAGCGCCTCCATGTACTCCTCGATCTCCTCGCCATATTCTCCTGTTGTTTGGGCTGATAGAATTCGCCAAGTGCTCTACTCTAACACAGTCAAGATTGATAGTAAACTGCGCAATCATTCTGTATTATTTCCTAGCTTGTCTCAACACCACCGCCAATGATAGTCCGAACGTTAATTACGATCAGTAGTACATACGCTGATAGTGACTCTTCCGAACATCGTACTTGTGACCGTCGATTGTTTGAGATATGACCGATGCGGGTTTAATGGCCACCATCGAGATACGACACCGGTCTTAGACCAATTAGCCGAAGAAGCAACAATATTTGACGCTGCGGTGGCGCCAGGCCCTCGAACAAGCGAGTCCGTTCCAGGGATCCTTTCAGGGTTGCACTCATGTGAGTGTACCTATTTTGACCAATTAGCGTATAAATCAATTCCATCGAATACACCAACCCTCGCAACATGGTTATCGGAGCGGGGATACCGTACGGTTGCTGAGATATCAAACCCGCAACTCTCACCATTACGAAACTTTGATCGGGGTTTCGATACGTTCGAAAATATTCGAATTGAGACTAAGGGAGACCAGCTTAGACAAGATTGTGAATCGGATGACTCCGGATATATCGCAGAGCAGATTATGAACTTCCGGAACCGGTTTCGGGATCCAGTTCGTGACCGGATAAAGAAGAATTCCTCAGCGCTACTTGATCCAACAACGCTTGCGTTCGCATTTGATCGAGTTATTCGTAAGCGAAGTAGCTGGCCAACAATAGCGGGAGAGTCCGTGATCGATCAACTGTTATCAACACTTCGGACGGTCACGGATGACACGCCACTGTTTGCGTGGACTCATCTGAACGATCTCCACGCACCAATCCACCCAGACCGAGTTCGTAAGGGTGGTCTACTTAACTCTCCGTCTGATATGAAACAGTTCCGCTGGGACAGTCATCGCGTCGCGAATCGATACGAACCGAATTACGCCGCGATGTATGACAGTACGCTTCGGTATATTGACGCGCAGATTGGCAGGCTAGTTGATTACTTCCGAGACAATAATATGTGGAAGAATACTACAATGATCGTAACAGCAGACCATGGTGAGGCACTTCATGATCGCGGCATATACGGCCATGCAGCTGGCAACGATCGATACTCATACGATTCAACAAGGGATTATATGTATGAAGAACTCCTACACGTTCCTCTGCTTGTTCGTGAACCAAACAAACCCAGTCAACGGGTTCGCTCTCCGTTTTCGCTCCTCTGGCTCCACGAACTGATCGCCGAAATCGCCGATCTAGAACAAGGCAATTTTTGTAGAACATCAGAGCGTCAGAGCCACTATGAGCCTTCTACAGATTCAATAATAATGGCCGACGCTATGAGTAGCGATGGACATACTATCGCAGTCCGACAAGGCTCATTGAAATGGATTAGTGAGTGTGTTGGAGGCGAACGTGGATCGATTGACGGTGACCCATTACTGTTTAATCTTGAGACTGACCCAGGCGAGCGAACTAATCTTCAGCCAATCCAATCAGCGCCGACATTGGCAACTGCCGCAACAGACGCGCTCAGGCCGCCTGAGACGCTTAACTCTGTTAGTGGTGAGATTGACACTGAGACAAAAGACCTATTGAATCAGCTTGGATATACGTAATTGCTGTTCGGTATTACTGCTCTCATCAACATACGTACTCATAGATGTGTTCTATAGTAAATTTATTGATACGATCACTGATCAGTCAATCTAAACTCGTCAGAGGTCGATCCCACTCAATTAAATCTTCCAACCGCATACGTAACCCATATGTTAATCAGGATCCGAATTGCTATCTTAATTCATCGGAATGGACATTCTTCAGCTCAACAAGTTCTATTATCCTGAAATTGGTGGAATTGAGCAGGTCGTTCGAGCGCTCGCTGAGGGGATGTCTCAGCGAGGACATACAAGCCGGGCGCTCGTATCGACGCCTCAAGGACAGGGATCTCGCGATTTGATTGGGAGCGTACCGGTGTCGCGCACCTCAAGTCTCGGCGTGGCGAAATCTGTGCCACTCTCACCAACATTTCCTGTCAGATTGTATCAGACAGGTCGTAGCGTTGATATAATCCATCATCATCTTCCGAATCCCCTGAGTGTCGTATCACATCTCGTCACTCCACGAACGAATGCTAAAACTGTCGTGACGTACCATAGTGATATTGTTCGTCAGCAAACCGCACTCAAAATATATCGCCCGTTGTTGACTCGGTTTCTCCAATCGGTCGATCATATATTTGTCACGTCGCCCCGTTTATTAAATCAGTCAACTCAGCTTCAACCATATCGTAAAAAATCATCCGTCGTTCCGCTTTCGATCCGTCTTGAGCAGTATCAACCGGGCGAAACAGAGACGGTCGACCTTCCCGTGAATCATGAACGCCCGATGCTGCTGTTTGTTGGGCGGCTAAACTATTATAAAGGAGTCAAACACCTTATCGATGCGATGCGGTCAGTCGACGCTAATCTTATTATTGTGGGAGATGGCGAGCGCCGCCAAAATCTCGAAGAGCGCGCCCGGCACCTCGAGGTCGACGACCGTGTGTATTTTATGGGACATATTGAAGAGTCCAGACTACACGCTTATTATGACTGCGCAGACCTGTTTGTGCTCCCATCGGTCGAGCCAAGCGAGGCCTTCGGGATTGTTCAGTTGGAGGCGATGGCGTATCAGACACCAGTAATCAATACTGATCTGCCGACAGGCGTGCCATGGGTGAGCTTGGATGGCGAAACAGGACGGACCGTCCCACCAAGTGAAGCCGGCGAACTCGCTAGTGCGATTGGTGAATTGCTCGATGATGATGAGATGCGAACGGTGTATGGCAAGCAAGCACGTGATCGGGTAAAGCGTTTATTTACTCGCGAACAGATGCTCAATACGATGGAGTCCCGATATCAAGCAATTATCGAAGAGGAACGGATCGAATAACTGACCGTTCATCTGTCGAAGTGTAAGTGATAGATAGTTCAAGGGAGTGGGTAGTAGACACGTCTTACCGCTGAGATCCGATATTTTATACAATTCTCGAACATAATATTAAATGTAGATCCATGATGTGGATACATACTTAAGATATCAATTATACCTAAGTAATGTGTCGGGTTTATACTAGAATTCGGGTCAGTCAACACACGCGTCTATTGTTCGTCGGTAAGCCGAAACTGTTCCTTCAGCAGTTGAGCCCCAACTGAACTCTTTAACACGTTCTCGTCCGAGTTCAACGAGACTCCCACGAAGAGAGCTATCAGCCGCGATTCGCTGGATACCCGCAGTGATAGCATCTACGTCTGTCGGATCAACAAGAACAGCCGCATCATCCGCGATTTCGGCCATCGCACCCCTGTCAGACGTAAGGACTGGCGTCTCACAGTCCATCGCCTCAATAATCGGGAGGCCAAATCCTTCATACAATGACGGAAATAGAAGTGCCGTTGCATTATGATAGAGCCAATTACGTTTCTTATCAGAAACGAATCCGAGCGTGTGTACACTGTCAATAGGGCGTTGATCGATCGTAGCGAAGATGTCGCGCTGTGACCCAGCAACAACAAGAGACAACGGTTGATCGCTTCGTTCTCGATACTGCGCGTATGCATTAAGCAATCGGGTAACGTTCTTTCGGGGATTAAGCGATCCAACAAACAGAAGATACGATCCTGCGTCAATATCTGTAATAGGTTCTGTCGCGTGCTTGGGAATTGGCGTGAGGCCATTGTATACGGTTGAGACAGATCCGTTTGTCCAAGGATAGGTCGTAGTAATCTCGGACTGCGAGAAGTTCGAAATCGTAACAATATGATCAGCGCTCCTAAGCGCAAGGGGAGTCAGGGCACGATACAGTGTGGCATATCGGCGGGAGAACCATTCAGGATGAGTGATCGGTGAAATATCGTGAATGGTGATCACCGTCGGAACGCTGGCAAGAATCGGCGGGATGCCAGCCGTAGTGTGACAAACATCAACATTATGACGGCGCAGCACGCGCGGGAGCGTGACTTGTTCCCAGAAGTGTGCTCGGAGACCACTCGTAGCGGGTGGAAAACACTCCGCGTTCTCAATACACGCATGATTTTGAAGTTCAGGTGGCAGCGTATCGACTCCGAACATAAGATAATCAACGCCATCATCGCGGCCTGCGAGTGCGATCAAGAGCTGTTTCGTATATCGGCTGACGCCCGTCGGTTCTGGCTTTGCGAGCACGCGGGCGTTGATCGCGACGTACATCTGTTCGTTTTAGTGATTTTGGAGAGCCGACAAGTAAGTGTTCACTCCGAGGCGCAGGACTGATTATGTCACCCTGATATCTTTCTTCCAATGGCCGATGTCTGCTTAGTTAACGCACAGTTTCCGCCCGACACCCAAGGTGGAGCAGAAAACTACGTGCTTCGAGCAGCACATGGTCTTGATCGCCGCGGTTACGACGTCGCAATCATCACCTCGAAACCATACGACGGGGTGAGTTCGTTGCGACCGACAAAGGAGACGTACGAAGGACTCTCAGTCTGGCGATTCTATCCGCCGAATCTTTCACACCTGAGCAACAGCACCGGTAACAACGTAGTCGAGAAGGCGGTCTGGCGAGGAATCGATCTGGCTAACATTCCCGCTGCCCGCGCAGTCGGCTCAGTACTCGATCGGCTGGATCCCAAGGTCGTCCACACGAACAATCTCTTTGGCATCTCGACTCTCGTCGGCCGCGCCGTCCAGCGGCGCAACATCCGCCACGTTCACACGCTTCACGACTACGGACTGATCTGTCCGAAAAGTAACCTGCTCCGAGACCTGACTGTCCCCGACGACGAGCGCACAGTCTGTGAGGATCCACCCATGCCGTGTCGAGCCTACGCCAAACAGCGGCAGATAACCCTCGGCACCCCTGATATCGTTACTGCGCCGAGCCAGCATGTCATCGATGTTCACCGCGATCACAGCTTCTTTCAGGGGGTCACCACCCAGCGAGTTCGCCTCGGCATCGACGGCGTTAGCGACGACCCACCGCCGATCGCCGACAGTAAATCGGTGCTCTACGTCGGACAGCATACCGAAGCCAAAGGGTTGGAGACGCTCTTTGCGGCCGCCGAACAGCTCCCCGACGTGACCTTTCACGTCTGTGGGACGGGACCGTACGCCGACCGAACGGAAGAAGCAGCCGCAGAACAAGAGAACGTGGAGTATCACGGCTTCGTTTCTGAGGATAGATTAGCGGACCTTCGCAAAACGGCCGCCGCCGGCATCGTCCCCTCTATCTGGATGGAGAACTCGCCGATGACGATATACGAAAGCTACGCTGTCGGCCTGCCAATGATTGGGAGTAATATCGGCGGGATTCCAGAACTGATCGATCCCGGTGAAACCGGATATCTGTTCGAGCCAAAAGACTCCGACGAGCTGGCCGAAGCGATTCAGCGATTATTTGATGGGAATCGGGCGGCGTTCCAGCGTCACGCGCTGGAGTGGGCAGACGGACACACAATGAATGTTCACGTCGACCGGTTGCTCGATCAGGTGTACGGGCTGTAGTGGATTGATGCGACAGACTGCGTCTGGACAACAGATATATACCGCCGTGCCGACCTGTGTTCGCGTATGGCGAAACCGCACGTGTTCGTGCTTATCGGCGATTGTCTCCGCGCCGCGAGCGTGACTCCCGACACTGCTCCCTTTCTCTCGGCACGTTCGAAGATCGAATTCACCCGCTGTTATTCGCCGAGCACGTGGACGCGACCGTCACACGCGTCGCTTTACAGCCAACAAACACCGCTCAACCACGGAGTAACTCGTCGAGGCGACGTGCTTGATGATCAACAAGCGAGACTACCCACACAGGCTCAAAAGCAAGGTTACCGCACAGCATTGTTTAGCGAAAATCCAACGTTTAGCACACAGGCAGGCTTCAATCACGGTATCGAGTACGTCGACGATGGAATTCATCGAAAGCCGTTCGTCTCCCCGTTTTCACCTGACGCTCACGTTGATAGCATCGATCTTGATGCTGCGGTAACGCTCCTCCGTAAGATTTGGTCTCGTCCGAGTAAAGTGGCGAACGTTGCGAACCTCGTCTATGGTCTCGCTGCCGAACTCGCCGATGACAGCGATACCGACTATCCCCATCACGGAGAGCGCGTGTTTGATCATCTCCAGACGTTTATTTCGCGTAACGCCGAGCAGCCGCTGTTCTGTCTCACAAACCTGTTAGATACACATAATCCTCACCATGTACCGCCAACAATCGGTGCCAGAGAGCTCAAATTATCCGTTTCCAACGACGAGCGTCGTGCCCTTGCCGCCGCGAACGACGACCGACTCTACATGCTCGAGAACGCCGAGTTGCCAGAACAGACACAGATCCTGTTTGATTCGTGGGACGAGGTCTTCGCCCGCCGTGAAGAGATCTATAACGCGCAGATTCGATATTTCGATCACCTTGTGAAACAGTATACCAAAGCGGTCCGACAGCGAGTGCTTGAGGAGTCGCTGGTCGTAGTCACCGGAGATCACGGCCAGCTGTTCGGCGCTGAAGGACAACTGGGACATCAGGTGTCGTTACATCCGCACGGGATTCACGTTCCGCTGTACGTCTTTCCGCCAGCATCGTGGGAGGCGGGGGTAGAGGTCACTACGCCGGTGTCGTGGATCGGGTTGTCGCACGGGCTAAGTGGTGTCATGGACGGGTCGGTGACCGGAACCGAGGCGTTCGTTGACGCAGTGGTCGAAAGGAGTCAGAGCGATGGACAGGTCGTTGTCGCCGTCGATGGTCCGACTTGGGACGTCACAGCACTGCGGGAGCGTTACGATGACGAAGCGGTAGATGAGGTGTGTGTTCGCAAGGTCGGATTCATTACCGATGAGTCGATGACCGTCTACGAGTCTCACTGGGGCGAGACTGAAGCTAGAAAAGTCGTATACGGGCTTGTGGATGGGTCGCGTGAGTTCCGAGACGAACAGGCGAATGCGCTGCCAGACGACAACCGGTATACAGAATGGCTTCAAGCCGGTGAGGAAGTAAGACTGGACGCTGAGACTTCTTCTCGGCTGGAGAAACTTGGGTACTTGTGAGATTTAGGAGAACGAGCCAGGCCGTGTTGTTCAGGTAGTTACTCAGCTGCTGAGGTAGTTATTCAACCAGACTCAATACACAATTGCCGAGGTTGTGACCGAGAGGACGGTGCGTCAGAATGTGTAATAAAACAAGCATAGTAAAACAAACGACTGAGCTAGTTTTCACCCAACAAGTACGCAGAGATCCGCGAGTTTCTAATCCCCGTCTCAATTTTCAATAAGAAGCGTCGAATCGTAGACTGGAGATACGCATTCTCAACTTTTACTCGCGTTGTTGAAGCGTCGGCACGGATGACAGCGGCAGTCCGGCTCCATGGCACAGTTTGGACAACTCGACTGAGCACCGAGTTCCTAACGGCAGGACTCATCGACGTTACTGGCTTCAGTTGAGTGCCACGGCGACACAGTAGCGTGGCACCGAGTGCGATCAGTAGCCAGAAGGCCCGTGTGAATCCCGGTGCCAGCGAGAGATTTGTTAGTGTCGCCGCCCAACCCGCAGCGATTCCGAGCCCGACTGTACTTATTTGCTGTGAGTCGTCTGTGACAGCTGTCCACAGCCCACTTGCCGCGACGGCAAAAGTCGTCAGCAACAGAGCGAGTGCGGGGACGCCACCAACAACAGCAACTAGAAGAATAACGTTGTGGGGAATGTTTGCTCCCGGGAGTGAAAAAAAGTAAGGATCTAGTGGTGGAACAATTCCAGTCAGTGGATTCGTGAGAAGTAACTGAAACGCGCGCTCGTATTGTAAAAACCGCTTGATAGCGTTAGCCGGATTAACGAGATACAGTGTCCAAGCGCTTGCCCCGGCGACAGCAGCGACGCCGATAGCACTACCGAGGCCAAGACTCGCGTTTCGCCACCCCGCTCTCCACAACTGGCGTCCGAACAACCCGAGTATCAACACACCGGCTAGTGCTGCGAGAGCAAGGTACGTCGCGCGAGTCTGGTGTACAATAATCATAAACACGACAACGGCAACTGCGACAAGCAGTCGGCGGTCGCGTGTCCGGTACCACCGGGCGGCCGCCCAGCCAACTGGCGCTAGTGCGTAGGTCGCGAAAGCACCGAACGATCCAATTGGAACTCCGACTGTCCGCGGGAGTTCGGGTAGGGGTCCGATCCCCCGCGAACCAGCGACGCGACCGCCGAACTCGGGAGAAACAAAGATCGAGAATAGTGTCAAAACACTAGCAGCCACGGCACCGGCTAGTGCTCCCCACAATAACGTCTGAATATCATCAACAGAACGAACGGTAAGCCCAGTAAGAGCGATGACAAGCACAAAAGCGAAAAACTGCGTGGCGTGCCATCCACGCCCAGCGAATATCAACCAGATGAGTAACCCAGCAAACGGAATAGCAAGGGGACGAGTCCCGCTTGCGAGCCAAGCATCTCTGGTATACAGTTGATAAAATCCAGTAACACCGAGCGCCGTCACGAGTGCCAGATCTGCGACTGAGACCGGTCCGTAGATTGTGTAGCCATTGAATACCTGTAGCCCAACGGCTGCTGCCGCCACAAGCACTGTGTGGCGTCGTGTATACATTATTGAGGTGATAGTCGAGTACATATATAAAAACCACGACTGCCTGGCAATCGATTATTTCAATCGAGACCGAATCTACGAAGAGGTAGTCTCACCGATTCCAAATAGTAATATTACCTTCCGAGCATATATCGAGTTATGGATCTCACCGGGTGGGCCTCCGATTCCATATCCCGTATCAGAACCGATGGGTTCGACGGAGTCCGCGAGTCACTCAGACCAGTGTATCACAAGGCTCTACAGGGCACTTCGCGTCTTCGAGATCCGGGTACACCGGTTTACGACCGCGACTGGGACCTGCTAATCGTCGTTGACGCCTGTCGATTCGATCTCATGCGCGAAGTCGCATCCGACTACGAGTATATTAGCGATGTTAGTCAGTCTCGTTCGCTCGACAGCATGACGCTCCTGTGGATGCGAAAAAATTTCGTTTCGATGTACGGCACAGAAATGTCCGAGACAGCATACGTCTGTGGGAACCCGTTCTCGAAGCAGGCAGTTGATGAGGACGACTTCGACGTACTTGACGAGGTATGGAAATACGTGTGGGACGACCCAGGGACAGTTCTGCCGCGGGCGATCACTGATCGAACTATCGCAACAGCTCGAGAACACCAACCCGACCGCCTGATCGCTCACTACATGCAGCCGCACTGTCCGTTCATTTCGCGTCCGAATCTAACACAGGGGAAACAGCTCGACAAGTTTGGAAACCAAGACTGGGACGACGTCTGGCAGAAACTCCGCGCTGGAAAAATATCACGTGAAGAAGTCTGGAGTGGCTACCGGGAAAACCTCAAACTCGCTCTTGATGAGATCGAGCTCCTATTGGAGAACGTAGAGGCTGAGACAGTCGTGATCACCTCCGATCACGGCAACGCACTCGGCGAGTGGTTGGTGTATGGCCACCCACCAACGATGCCGATGGACTGCCTTCGGGTCGTGCCGTGGATCGAGACGACCGCTGTCGACCGCGGAGAGTACGAGCCGGAGATTGAGCCAGGCGTAGACCACGAGACTGACCGCGAGGAGCAACTCGCCGCGCTAGGATATGTCTAGGTTACATAGCCGAGATTCCTGAGCTGTTCTTCGAGCGCTTCGTCTTCTATGTCGTCTTGCTCCACCGGTTCTTCGGCGACGATGTCTCTTCGCTCACCGTTCTGATGAACGAGCCACGGTACCTCGACAAGTTCGTCAACGTAGACGCCGTTTGGGTGTCCGTACGCACGTAGTGGGAACGGTGAGAGTCGTTCGCCGAGAAGTTCTCCATGATCGGCGCTTACCACCGTTTTGCCGTGTAGTTTCTCAAGCAGTCGCTCCGCTTCATCGAGAACGAGATCAAGGTTTTCTCGATAGGCTCGCTCAAGTCTATCATCTGTTAGATCATACTTTACAGACACCTCTTTGAGTGTCGCTGTCGGGTCAAAGTGTTCCTTCCCAGTCGGGCCAATAAATGGATAATGTGGCTGAACGTAGTGGACAAGTAGACGCTTGTTCGGGTATTCTTCAGCGGCGCTGAGTGCGTGTTCGGTGACTGTTTCGGGCGGTACGATAGTATTTTGTTCACCAACCAGGGTATCGTCCCGCCAAACATCGATGTACGCGTGGACTTCGGCCCTAATCTCGTCTGCGACCTTGCAATAATTCGGATTTGCGGAAACATAGACCACGTCATGGAGCCGTCGGTCCGTGAAGTTGGCACGCACCCATTCCCGTGTGGCCGACGCTCGTGAGATTCGTGTACTGAGCGTTCCGTCAAGATTTGATTGTTCAGCAAAGTAATCGTACCGGCAGGCATCAAGGATTACGAGGTTGTCCCAGTCTTGTGTGAAGACATCGATTCCATCAGCGTTATACTCGTCAGAATTGCGGATGGTGTAGTATAAACGATTCAGATAGTGAGCAGCAAGCTGGCGGAAGATTGTTTTCTTGCTGGTAAGTCGGCTAACTGGGCTTGCCATATCAAAACAATATTACAGGTTCTTCATAAATCACTATGTTCTTTTGTCTGGCTCATCTAATGTTTATTAATATTTTGTTTAGCCTATTAACCATTTTACAGTAGCATAACATAGATTTGGATGCTGTCTAATTTAGTGTTTCTACTTATGATCTAATAATTATAATTTATCACAGAAATAATGTAAATATAAGTGATTTAAGTCAATTGGTATATTTAATTTGCTGCGTTTGTAGTATATTTAGTTTGCGCGTGTGGTGTATATTAATTCTGAAGCAAGTTTTGCTCAGAACTCAGGTCATCAATTAATTCTATGTTTTAATTACAGCTATTTATTCCATATACAAAGATTTTACAATATTAATATACGATTGATGTTGGAAAGGATACCAAAAAATGGCTCTAGTTGCATATGCTCGTGCCTCAGTGGCATGATTTAATCTGAGCGCATACCCTGACACATTTTGGGCACATATGCTTCGCCACTGGCGGTAGTATCGATAGCCAAAGGAACGTGCCAAATTGCCGAATTTATTTATGAAAAGCGGATACGTATTCTCGGATAGTTGCTCAAAGTCATCCGATATGTGATCATCCCCAGTCATGTGGCGTATTGTCAGATATTTATTGACTGGTTTGAATTCACAATACTGTGATAAACGTATGTACCATTCTTTATCTTGCCAACTTGGGAATCGAATGTCGAATCCTCCTACCTGTTCAATTATGGATCTACGAACTAATACGGATGAAAGCGTTCCAACAAAATTTTCTTTGAGCAATTTTTTTGTTAGGTTGTCTTTTTTATTGGCGGAGTTGTATGTCCTATTATTACATCTGCGTACCTCAGTTCCTGTGTAGACAACGCCTAAGCTATCATAACTATTATTAAATACCGCTACCTGTTGTTCAATTTTCTTTGAGTCCCATTCATCATCATCGTCTAAAAATGCAACAAACTTCCCTTCTGATCGTTTGATTCCATTATTCCGGGCAGTTGGTGCGCCTTGATTATCGTCATGATGAACGTATCTAATAGCATCATGGTCCGGTAGCCTGTCTCGGACATCACACTCTGGGTGGTCGTTAACAACGATGAGCTCCCAATTCTTGTAGGTTTGTTCAACCACACTCTCTATGGCTCGTTGTAGCTTTTTGGGCCGCTTGTATGTTGGGATAATGACGCTAACCAAGGGATTTCTTTTCTTCTCTGACGGCTGGTCTGGCTTGTTCATTGTAATTACCATCGGATTAAGACTGTTGTAGCCAGTTCACCGCTTAGTATCTATATCGGATCTTAGCCATACATCAACTTAACTCTGCTCGCTCTTCGGTAGACTGGCGGAACTAGCGGAATACATTGACAGCGATACAGTCCACGAGACCGTGGATCGGTGCCCCACTAAGATTCAGTGATCGGAGAAACCCATAGGTCCGAGCGGCCTGCTCCAAGCCCTGCTTGGACAGGCCGCGGAACTTCGCCAGCCACGGCTGGAGTAGTGACCAGAGACACTCTACTTGATTCGTGTGGACACCCTCGTCAGAGACGTATTCGTCGTCGTGGACGACGTACCGGTGATTATGCTCCATACCTCGGTAGGCTGGCAAGCCGTCGGTCCAGACCTCTCCCAGCGGCTGGGAGAGGTCGTCTGCTTCCTCAATAACTGGCCCGAGATCATCTTCGTAGTCGCTTCCCTCTTGGGCTGAGACCACCCGAAGCACGTCGCGGCACGCCGCGACGAGCGTCAGTTCGTCTCCCTGATCCCCTGTCCAGCGGGTGCGTCCGCCCTCGGGTGACCCGCCGCGGTCGAGTCCCTCCCGCGGCGGGTCTTGGCCTTTGAACCCCGAACACACCTGCTGTGTTTCATCGACCTGTGTCGGCCCATCGACTGTCTGGGAGATGCGCTCCCAGACAGTCGGGAATCCCCGACAGAACGCGGTTTCAAACTCTCTGAGCTGGTCGTGAAGCGTCGTGTAACACGGTGAGAGGAGACCAGCGATCTGGGTGAGGCTGAGCAGTGTGTCAGCGTAGAGGATGAAGGCGATGAGGAACTCACCGGGGGTGAGTTCCGAATCGTAGAATGGCGTCCCGCGTGTGTAGGTGGTTTTCCAGTCACAGCGACCACACCAGATACGGTCGGAGCCGTTGAGGGCGTGGAGGCTGTCTGCGCCACAGTTTGGACAGGAGCGCTCTTCCCACACCGTCTTGAGACGCCGCTCGACGATGTCATCGAGCGGCTCGGGCCGAAATTCTATTACGCCCAGTTCCGCAAGTTCCGTTAGCCTCTGGCCGAAGGCAGGACGGTCCTCACACATACCCGTTTTGCCAGGCCAGAGGCACTAATACTCCTGGTTCCGCCAGTCTACCGAAGAGCGTAACGAGTTATCGGCGGTACCCAGATTGGCGTACCTAAACATGTCGGAGAATAGCTTATTTGTCGGTTTATATTGCGAAAGACACGTTCAACTGTATTCCGATTCCTATGTGTGGCGTGTTGGAATCGGAGATTGTGGTTAATAACGATCTACCTACAGTCATGCTCACCGTCGGCGAGAGAGGCAGCGTAGTCAACCTGATGTTTTCCAAGTACTGAATGAAGCATCGGATAATCAAGTCAGCCCTCGTCAGATAGAGCCGAACATGGAGCAGGTGAGTTGTTCGGGATCGACGGCAGCGTACATCCAATATCGCCTAGAATTGTGTTCAATCACTGTTTCATCAACTGCGACGTGATTGAGATTGGCACCGTTTGTCGGCTGTGGATTGGCTTTCTGGATCCACCGATGGACGGTGGGTGGATGTCAATCGACACCAACCTCTCAATGATTTATATTATCTGAAACTGGTAGTCCAGACAAATGGGACCGGATGCCAAACTTCATCGCCGGTTCGGGCGTCGCCTCTCGCTCCAGAAAGTCTACTCATCACAACCGTTATTAATATTACAATAGTCAAAAGTGGAAATAAACCACCCAATCATTTGACCGACTCATACTTCACCTTTTTACACTGCTGAATCAACAAGTTCTTAACTCATTAACTAAGTGTTCAAAAGCGTATGAGCATAGACTTTGGAAAGCAATTGCGTTACCTTCGCTCTCGGTTCTATTCTGGCAGAATTCAACAGACCATCCGTAAGACGGGAATGAATGACTACCTCTCGGGGCCTTACTGGCAGCTCGTGTATATTCTCTCGGACAATACACAAACACGCAGGATCGCTAATCGCTCGATAGATTTCCACACCAGTACGTCTACTGAATTTATTCGCTTCCGTAATCTCGTTGGCGAGCGTCGCATAATTAAAAATTTAGTAAATTCGCTCGATCAAAACGATGTTTTTTACGATATCGGTGCAAATGTCGGAACATATACTTGCTTCGCTGCCACCAAACTTGATTCAAATAACACGGTAGCTTTCGAACCTGAGCCGGAGAATGCGGACCGACTACGAGAAAATCTTGAATTGAATGATCTTAATGCTGAAGTACTCCAAGTCGCGCTATCTGACACAAATGGCACTGTCGATTTCGCCCTTACCGGCGACGAGGTCGGCGAAGGTGAACACGCCATCGCAACTGACGACGACGAACGAACTCTCGAAGTCGAGACGGCCAGAGGCGACTCGATAATCGAAGAACGCGGCCTGCCGAAACCGACAGTCCTGAAGATTGACGTCGAGGGTGCCGAACTCTCCGTACTCCGGGGACTTCGAGAAACCCTTCACGAGAACTGTCGGCTGGTGTACGTTGAAGTACACACGGAGAAGATCAGAGACTTCGGTGGAGAGGCGTCTGAAGTTGAAACGCTTCTCACGGATGCTGGCTTCGAAGTCACGGAGATCTCCCAGCGTGGAAGCGAGGTCTTTTTACTGGCATCGAAGTAGACCCTTTACGAAGCGATACCAGCCGTATCAGCCTAGTCCTATATCTGATAAACATGATAAAAAAGATACTCAAGAACTTCTACAAACCCAGATGGTGGGTAGAATCGGCAATGCCTTTCGCTCGATCTCGGACTGCTAAACGATACTCTTCTGTTCGTTACGATCCGGACGCACCCATCTGTCGATTGATGTCTGAGGATTGGGATAATCTAATACTTCTCGATGCGTGTCGATTCGACCAGTTCGAACGCTTGAATACTATCGGTGGAGACCTACAAACGCGAATATCGCTTGGGTCTGCTACGCCGGAATTTCTGACGAAGAACTTCGACGGAGAGATTCATCACGATACGGTGTACGTTACTGCAAATCCAATGTACCAGACGAAAAACCTCAAGAGCGTATTTCATGAGGTGATCGACGTGTGGGAGTCCGGGTGGGACGATCAGCTGAAAACCGTCCAACCAGAGAAGATGGTTAAGGCGACGTTGGAAGCATATGAGGAATTCCCGAGTAAGCGAATAATATCGCACTTCATGCAACCTCACTACCCGTTTATTGGAGATTCAGCGCGCGAAATCGGAGATCATGCCGGATATGAGTTAGCATACAGACGCGTTCAAGGAGAGGATGCGACGCGGGATCATTCGACTGTATGGACGCTACTTGATGAGGATAAAGTCGACGTGGAAGCCGTCTGGAAGGCATACGACGAAAACTTGAAAATCGCGCTCTCTCATGTCGAACGATTGGTGAGCACGTCCGACAAGAAAACGGTAGTTACGTCCGACCACGGTAATCTCGTGAACGAACGGATCACTCCGTTCGGGAAGCGAGTGTCCGGGCATCCGATAGGGACGTACACGGACGAATTACGCAAAGTACCGTGGCTAGTCGTCGACAGCGAAACTCGCAAACAGATCCATGCGGAGGAACCACAGGAGCATACGAACGGGGACTCGGATGTCGTCACTGATCGCCTCGCCGATCTCGGGTACGTAGACACGTGATCTGGAGATCTGTGACCCGAGAACCCGAGTAACGAGGCTTCACAGATGTCTGAGGAACCTACTGAAACAGAATCGCAAAAAGGTGACTCGTTACGCTCGATCACCGATGGAGCGTCGCTCTTTTTCGGAGGAAAGGTTCTCTCGAACGGTCTCGGATTCGTTTTCAATCTGATTTTAACTCGCGTTCTCGGAGCGACGTTTTACGGAATTTACACGTACGCGAACACGATCACCGGCTTCTTCGTCGTTTTCGCCCGACTGGGGACTGGAAAGTCTCTACTCCGGTTCATTCCCAGTTCGTCCGACGAACCTGCTCGACAGAATTGGGTGACTGGACTCGCGTACCTGACTGCCATACTCGGAAGTGTCGTGATCGGAACCGCGCTGTTCGCGTTAGCACCGATAATCAACACTCTCACTCTCGAAGAACCACTTCTAGTCGACGTACTCCAGATATTGGCAATCGTCCTTCCGTTCAATACCCTCAGTAATCTCACTAATTCTGTGTTTCGCGCCACGGAACAGCTTGAATATCAGATCATCATAACGAACGTGCTTAAGCCGATAATCCGAATTCTTGCCGTTCTGTCGGCGTTCACGTTGGGGTACTCCCTGATCGGAGCAGTTGCCGCGTTGGCTATCGGAGGCGTTCTGACGTTCGGGATCGCTATTTCACTCCTATACTCGAAAACAGATATCCATCCAACCGGTGATCGATCGCGAGGAAGCGTCTCCGAATTCTACAACTTTTCACTTCCGTTGACTCTTAAGGACCTCGGACAAAAACTCTACACCCGCGTTGACATTCTCATGGTTGGATTTTTTTTGTCCGGGTCAGTCGTCGGTGTGTACCGTGTTTCGATCCTACTCGCAACGTTTCTCACACTTCCCCTAGCGGGGATCAGCCAACTGTTTCCCCCTATCGCTTCCGGCCTGTACTCTAATGGAAAGATAGACGAGCTCGAATCGATCTATAAAATCGTAACGCGATGGGTGTTCACCGTAGTGATTCCTGCCGCGCTGGTGCTCACCATCTACAGTTCTGAGGTACTGCGTATCTTTGGCAACGATTTCTCTGGGGGCGGACTCGTTTTACTCTTCTTCGGGATCGCTCAACTGACCAACTGCGCCGTTGGTCCCAGCGGATTGTTACTCATGATGACGAATCATCAGTATCTGAACTTGGTAAACCAGTGGGTGCTTGGGGTGCTTAACATAGTTCTCAACTACGTGCTTATAATCGAGTTCGGATTCATTGGTGTAGCAGTAGCGACAGCAGGGACGTTGACCGTCATCAATATTGTTCGTGTGATTGAAGTCTGGTACGTCGAAGGAATGACTCCATACTCGAAAAAATACTGGAAACCAATAATTTCTGGTCTACTTAGTATTCTCGTCATGTTCGGATGGCGATCACTCCTTTCCGGATATCCATTGCTAATAGTCGGAACGGCAACAGGTACTGTTGTATTCGTCGTGATTCTGTTTTTGTTAGGAATCGAGCAGGAAGATAAAGAATTCTATGCGGAAAATATCAAACATCGGTTTTAAATAATCAAGAAATAAATAGATCTAACACTTCTCCAGAAGCGACCCGAATAATGTCGTCAGTCTCGTCTCGCGGCCTACCTAGGATCCGTTCCGCTCACCCGCCAGCCCTCATAGTGATTACCGCGATTCGTTACCGCCGTTCGAATCAATCTTTGACTGGTCGATGACGAGCGAGACGTCGACGCCTACCGTGAGCAGATAGACGCCGAATACGAGCGAACTGCCGCCGATCGGGAACGGGACCGTCGAGAGTTCATCGATCGGCTCGCGAGAGAGACGTCTAGCTGGTGGACGAGGCGGTCGTCGCGACGAAACTGAAGCGGGCACACGAGTACACGACCAATCCCACACCGATCCGGTCCTTCGAGATGGACGTCACAGATACTGGATCGGTGGAGCGTCTTCCGAACGGTTCTGTAGGTGCTCGTCGACGACTTTCACGACGTCACCGATCCGCCGTCCGGCCTGTCGGACGTATATCATTCCGCTGTGTTCCATCTCTTCCCCTTCGACGAGTGAGAGTCGTCGAAGGTCAGCAGAATCCAGCCGCGTTCGACCGCGTACCGGAGCTGTTCTCGGTCGGGTTCTCCCAGTATTCCTTCGCCTCTGGCGGTGTGAACGCTCTACCCACGACGACTGAGATAATCGGCGACGGGGATCTAGATGCTCTCGTCACAGTACAGCGGCCGCGTCATGCGGAGGCGGGCTCCGAAGACGAGGTCCGAAAGTCGTCGATGTGGTCACAGTAGTACGCGAGTGCTTGATGGACGTCGCCGAGACTGAGATCGGGGTACAGTTGTGTGATCTCGTCAGGGCTGTACCCGCTGTGTTCGCGATCCCGAACGACTCCCATACCACGGAATGGCCGAGCAGCGACTTGAAACACGTGGTCCGGTCGATTGTAGCGTATCTCATGCCGGCCTTCCGTCGAGAGAGATCCGTGTGAACGACCGTTCTCACTCCCCACGCGCCAACTCGCTCGCCCGCTCCACGTCCGCGGGCGTGTTCACGTTCACACGTCCACCGACACGAACCGTCGCCACGTCGTACCCCGTCCACATCAACAATCCCACGGCCCCGCTCAGTTGGTACTCACGCTCGGCCGACGGTCGAAGCAGCGCACACGCGTGAAAGACGTCCCCCAGAAGCACGTAACACCCGGTCGTGACGAGCGTCGACGACGGCTCGGCCGGCTTCTCGACGAGTCCCGTCACGCGCCCAGCTTCATCAGTCTCGATCACGCCGGTCGTCGCCGCAACCTCGGGCGAGACCTCCTCGACCGCGAGCGCGGCGTCCGCCTCCTCAGCAGCCGCAACCGCGGGCGCGACGCTCCCAGCGAAGACGTTGTCGCCGTTCACGAACAGGAACGGCCCGTCGACGTGTGGCTCCGCCTGTAAGACCGCGTGCCCGAGCCCCAGCCGCTCGCGCTGGTGGACGTACGTGATCGGGACGCCCGCGAAGTCATCGCCGAACCGGTCGACGATCTGCGCCGCCTCGTACCCGACGATCACGACCAGCTCGTCGGCCCCGGCCTCGACCGTCGTCTCGAAGACGTGCGCGAGGAGGGGCCGCCCCGCGACCTCGACGAGCCCCTTCGGTCGGTCCGCCGTCAGCTCGCCGAGCCGACTGCCGCGCCCGGCAGCGGGGATGACCGCGTCCATACTGGACTTAGCACACACGAGCCACCTCAAGCCGTTGGTTCGGCTCCTCCGAGACATCGAGCGGTCCGCTATCCGGTTTCGATACGACCAGCCGCCGTTCTTGTCGATGGTACAAGCGGCGTTACTGAAACGCCAGTGTGTCCGGAACGAGTCGGGAAACGATCCCGTCGAAGTCGTCGTCGAAACTCAACACCCCGTCTATCTCGTGGTATTCGACCATCGCGACGGTCATCGCGTCCGTGAAACTGAGCTCGTGGTCGGCGTACGTCTGGTGGACGGACACGGCACGATCGAAGAGCGTCGGAGACGAGTGTAGTAGTTCGATAGCCGAGGGGTATCCCGCGCCGCGAATGCGCCGTCCCACCTCGAGTCCGGCGTCGATGTCCCCTGTCCGCCGCTGCGTCAGCGTGACCGTTTCGTCGTAGACGTAGTCGCTCGTCATTACGTGACCGTATTCTGCGGACGAAAGGACGGTATTCAACGCGTCAGCACCGACCGTGTGTCGACTAGCGTCGGCGTCGTGATGAGCGTAGAACACGCCGGTGTCGACGAAGACGCTCATCCGTACAGGATGTCGTCGATGTCGTCTTCCGTCGTTTCCACACCGGAGGCGATCGTCCCTTGGTTGAATTCCTCGAGTTCCGTATCGCTCAGAGCTGTTGTTCCGTCTCGGAACGAATCGACGAACTCCGCGCGGGAGTCGACTGCCGATTGAATCAGGGTGGAGAGAATTTCCTGCTGAGTGACCTTCTTCCCCGTTTTGAGCCGGATCTCTGCCTGGAGCTCTTCGAGCTTTGATTTCGCGTCTTCATCCATCTTGACCGCTGTTGACATACAGTTGAGTTGTGACTACAACACGGTTAATGTTTCTACCAACATTAGCGATGGTGGTTCTGAATAGCGGACTTTGAGTTTATGCGCCCTCTCGAAACTACTCTAGCCGTTATGATCGCGATCATATTATCGCAGACATACAACTTCTCGACTCCGTGCTCTGTCCTCTAAGCGACTCTCCCACAGGAAACCGGAGACAGGTAACCAATGCTGGGTACCAACAGCCATCTGACTGTCTTGTGGCCCATATTAAACGGGCTCGCCTACGATTCTCGCACCAACGGCTCGTACCACTCCCGGTTCGCCTGATACCACTCGATGAACTCTCCCACCCCCTCCGTGATCGTCCGTGAGGGCTCATACCCGATCAGCTCACCGGCCTTCTCGACGGACGCGTGCGTATGCTCGGCGTCGGCCTCCCGCGCGGACTCGTACTCAATCTCCAGCTCGGGCGCTAACTGGTCCCGCACCGTCTCGGCCAACTCTTGAATCGAAATGTTGTCCGAACTTCCGATATTCAACACGTCGCCGTCAGCGGCATCGGACTCCAGCAGCGTCCGGTTCGCGTCCACCACGTCGGCCACGTACGTGAAGTCGCGCGTCTGCTGGCCATCCCCGTAGATCACCGGCGGCTCGCCGTTCAGACACCGCGAGACGAAGTTCGAGATCGCCATGTTCGGGCGCATCCGCGGGCCGTACACGGTGAAGTAGCGCAGACACACGGTCGGCAACTCGTGGAGCTCTGTCTACACCCGCGCTATGTGCTCTTGCGTCAATTTCGTCACGCCGTAGGGACTCACGGGTTCGGTGGGGTGGTCCTCTTCGTAGGGGAGCGACTGCGGCTTCCCGTACACCGACGAGGAGCTCGCGACGATCACGCGGTCCACGTCAGCCTCCTTGGACGTCTCCAAGAGATTCACCGTCCCGTCGACGTTGATGTCGGTCACCTTCCGGGGGTTGTCGACGCTCTCGCGCACGCCCGCTTGTGCGGCTTGGTGAACGACGACATCCGCGTCGGCGACGAGTTCTTCGACGATGTCTGGATCTCGAACGTCGCCCTCGACGAACTCGTACTCGACATCTCGGCCCTCGGCCACCTCGCGATGGACATCGAGCGCGTGGCGTTTGATCCCCTCGGCGTAGAAGGGTTCGAGGTTGTCAAGGACCGTCACGTCATGGCCGTCAGCGAGGAACGACTCGGCGAGGTGGCCGCCGATGAATCCGGCCCCGCCTGTCACGAGAATTCGCATACGCGCTCTTCCAAAGGGTGACACAAAACTCGCGCGGTTCGTCGAACCCACCTCCGATCCCGAATCCTCACTCCGGGAATCGACTGGCGCACTCCGGAAGCAGCCGTTGACGAGGCTGCGAACCACGGCTCTGAACACCGACGGGAGTACCGAAGAACGACTCGTGGGCAGCGACTACTCGCCGACGCTGTCGAGCGCACTATTCAACTCGAAGAGTTCGCGGACGACATCGCTGTCCGCGACCCGATACCGGCGTGGTGACGTGTTCGGAACTTCCTTAATGAGTTCGACCTCACGCATGAGGTCGGTGTAGTTACCAACGGTTTGGCGCGTGACGCCGGCGTGCTTTGCGAGTTCGGTTTTGTTGAACTCTCGATTCGGCGGGAGATCAAGCAACGCGTCGACGAGAATCGGGATCGCATCGTGCTGCGTGAGATACAGCCACCCGCTTGGGTGTTCTTTCCGGAGTTCCTTTGTCGCCCCGCGGTCATCCGCCTGTTCCAGACTACTCATACAGAGAGACACCATCTGTGTGTGTGTATAAGTGTTACCACTAGCGTTAACCGTCATTAACAGTATTTATATCTGGGTCGATTCATCCCTCCGCTATCGACTCGACGTATATGCTGGAATCTTCGTTTCGAACAACCGCTGAAGCGCAGTCCACAGAATCTCTGTCGGAGCAGATTTTGAGAATTCTGCGCGTTGCCGGTCTGATTCCTCAGCTTCCCAGTATTCGTACTGAAAGTGTACCGAACCGAGATCCGGATGATCCTCGTCGCGGTGCCACCCACAATTGAAACCTGTGTTCGGGTCCGCATAGTGGATTCGATAGTATTCTGTCTCTCGTCGAAACCGCCATTCCACTTCGAGTATGGGGGAATTCGGACCGGTTGGCGGCTCCCCCCGGTCGGGAGCGACACTCGCTTGAATGTATTCCTTCGAGATACTGTCCGGCTCAAAACCAACCGTCGTAATTTTGGGATGTCGATTTAAGACATCACGAAGCCCGTCGTAGACAGACGCGTCGATTGTCCCTGGCAACCCCATCGTTCAGACCGGAACCCCGTCTCGGTCGGTCGCCCAGTCGTACTCTTTCAGCGCTGCTTTCACGACCGGCAACCGGTCAGCGAGGTGGTC
>Ga0209917_1000211_pt1 | contig 24020 bp, 19 predicted proteins | sample SalPon2_C_H2O_MG_FD_185710 | JGI IMG/M metagenome (GOLD analysis project Ga0209917, IMG submission 185710) | Salt pond water microbial communities from South San Francisco under conditions of wetland restoration - Salt Pond MetaG R2_C_H2O_MG... | ecosystem: Environmental > Aquatic > Non-marine... | reverse complement strand
CCGGAGTTTCGCGTTGTACTCCCGCTGGATCTCTTCGACCTGACGGCTCGCCCACGTCACCTCCGAGAGGCTGGCGCGGAGGGCGTCGACGCCCGTCTGTTCGGTGCCGTCTTCGGCGGTTCGAGTGCTCATCTCCCCGTGCAACACGGCGTCGGCGAGTTCGCGGTAGAACGGGTCGACGAGGCCGAAATCCGGCCACTCCGTCACCACGTTCTCCAGGTTGTCCGAGAGGATATTGCCCGCCGTCTGCAGCATCGACTGCTGGGCCTCGACTCCGGACTTCGCGCGCCCGGAGCGCGCGGCCCGAGAGAACGCCTTGTCGATGAGTTCCGCCGACCGGGGCGTGGTCGGCAGGGCTTCGAAAATCATTGTCGACGCTTCGACACGGGCGGATAAAAGGTCGTCCGTTCGCACCGGCGAGAACTACCGCGTCGACGGCGTGCGCGGCGTCTCGTCGTCGTCCACGCCGTCGGTTTCGGTTCCGCGCCACCCGACGACGCCGGCGCCGACGAGGAGCAGCCCGCCGGCGACGAGCAGTATCGGTTCGACGCCGAGGACGAACCGTGTCGGCGCCCCGTGCGTCGTGACTTCGACGTAGAGCCCCGGCTCCAGCGCGTAGTGCAGGACGGCCCGGAGCGTGTAGAACAGGACGACGAGACCAGTCGCGGCCGGGACGACGGCGAGGCGTCGCCACCGGCGCGCTGCGACGGCGCCGACGACGCCGACGAGCCCCAGTCGGGCGAGAAACACCTCCTCGTGACTGAGTGGACCGCCCCAGCCGGTCACGATACTGCCCCCGTACCCGGGGGCGACGTGGACGAGCCCCTGATGGACGCCGACGGCGATGACCGCGGCACCGGCCAAGGCGAGGGTGCCGGGAGCGGGCCGGAGGGGTCGCATACGCCCCCCGTTAGACGGCCACACACATCAACGCTTCTGCATTTATGCGCGGCGCGCTCCGGCCTACCGATCCAGATACTCGCCTTGCACCGCCACCACGGCCGCCGAGTCGTCGCAGTCGGCGTACCGCCGCAGGGGTTCGTCGTTGAGTTCGAGAAACGTCTCGCCCCACGTGAACTTCGAGAGCACCCGCTCGGCGTGGGACCGCTCGCCGAGGATTGTCAGTCCCGCGGCCAGCGCCTCCACCGTCGTCAAGCGAAAGGGCTTGCCGAAGTTGACCGGGTTCGCGGCGACGAGATAGGGGAGCGCGCGGTGCTCGCCGGGGAGCGAGAAGCGGGCCTCGCCCGCCGACTCCCACGAACAGTCGAGTGCAACGAGCGTCTCCGTCGCGTCCGCGGGGGAGAGCGCTCGCTCCGCGTGGGGGTTGAGCACGACGCCGTACGGCGTCGCCCGGTCCGAGCGGTGGAGTTCGGCGAGGTCGAACCGCGCGAGTTTGCGGGCGGTGCATTTGTCGGGGTCGTCGTCGCCCGCGTAGCGCACGTGGAGGTCCACAGCGGGGGCAGGTGGGCAGTGAATAAAGGGATTCGGCTACGCCGGCCCGAGCAGTCGGTGCGCGTCGGGGTCGGCGAGAAACTCGTCGGCCTGTCGCTCGCCCAGCGCCAGCAACTCTTCGATGAAGCCGGCCCGGCGGTCGAGTTTCGACGCCGTACGCAGGGGTCGCCCGCCGTCGAGGCGCGATTCGTCGAGTTCGAGTTCGCGGACCGTCACGGGTTTGTATCGATCCGGCGGCAGGACGCCGTCAGCGATCCAGTCGTTGACCTGATCGACGAAGTGGAGTTCCTGAGCGAGCGAGAGGCTCCCCGCGAGTTCGTTGCGCCGGTCGGCGATTTCCGCGAGCGTCGAGAAGTCTCCCCGCTGGGTTCGCGGGTTGATACGAACCAGCCAGATTTCGTCCGGTTTAGCCCCCGCCCGCTCCGGTCCGTCGAGCAGGTTCCTGATCGGTGGGTTCTGCGAGAACAGGCCGTCCCAGTACTCGTGGACCGGCCCGCCCGGTTCGTCGGGCATCCGCACCCCTTCGAACAGCGTCGGCACCGACGCCGACGCGAGGACGGCGTCGATGGAGAGGGGTTTCGGCCGTTCGTCGAGCCACGCGTCATCGACCCGTTCGGCCCCTTCGACCGGTCGATCCGTGAATATCTCGAACGTCCCGTCCGTCGCGTCGACGGCGCTCACGAGGAGTTTCGGCGCGGGTGGGTCGTCCGTGGCCACCAGGTCGTCGAGGACCGTGGGGTCGACCTGCGTCTCGATAGCGTTGCGAAGCCGCCGCGTCGCCATCCGGGCGCCAGCGTTGTACGCCGGGCTGATCTGTGCCACCGGGAACCCGCCGTCGAGGAGGCGGGCGGCGCTCACGACTCCGAAGTTGACGAGGGTGTCGACGGCGCCGCGCGCCTCGATGTCGTCCCAGAAGTCGGCGAGGGCGCGCCGCGCCGTCGCCGCGTCGCCGGTCCGAAGCCCGTACCACGCTACGAGCGCACAGAGCGCGCCGCCGGAGGTGCCGGTGAAGGCCGTCAGTTCGTAGTCGGCGTCCGCGTCGGCGAGAAACCGCCGCAGGACGCCGGCGGTAAAGGCCGTGTGACTTCCCCCACCCTGGCAGGCGACCGCCACCGTCGTCGGATCGTCGCTCATACGCCCCTCCACGGGCCGTTAGTGCTAAACAGTTGTCATTACGTGGACCGAACGGTTCATCCGCCCACCGACGAACGGGGCGGTATGGACCGTCGCGACGTAGCGATGGCGTACTACGAGGCCATCGACGCCGGTGACTACGACCGCTTGCGTGCCCTCCTCGCACCCGGATTCGTCCAGCGCCGTCCCGACCGGACCTTCGACGGGCGGGAGTCGTTCGTCCGATTCATGCGCGAGGAGCGGCCACGAACCGACACCGATCACGTCGTCGACGCGGTGGGCGTCGGGGGCGAGATGCCGGAGGCATCTCGAGACGACGGCGAGGCGCCCGCAGCGTCTCGGGACGACGGCGAGGCGCCCGAGACGCCTCGAAACGGCGAGGCGTCGACCATCTTCGTCGAGGGTCGGCTGCGCGCCGCCGACGACACCGACCTGTTCGGGTTCGTGGACGTGCACCGCGTGAGCGACGCGGGCATCGAGTCGCTGACGACGTACACGGCCTAGCCGAGCGTCGGCGGCGAGTCGTCGCCGTCCGCGGCGGACAGTTCGAGTTCGATTTCGAGTTCCGGGTCGTCGCCGCCGACGTGTTCGACTTCCAGTTCGACGGCGTCGCGGTACGCGAACTCGAGTTCCCAGCCGTCGCCGGAGAGGGACACGTCGTCGCCCGCCTGCAGGCACTCGCCGACGGCGATCAGGAACTCGCCGGCCTCGGCGGCGCTGACGTGATACTCCTGTTGAAAGTAGTCGTCGGTGCGGATGGTCGAGTCGTCGTCGGGCGTTGGCGTCTCGGTCATGGCGGCCGTCTTTTGTCGGCCCGCCAACGTAAGTAAGGGGTCGCTACGGGTGGGCCAAGCCGTCCGCCCTTACTCCCGGTCGCCGGCGCCAACCGCGCTCTCTCCCACCTTCTCGTGTCCCTCGATGACCTCCATGCCGCCCATGTACGGCCGGAGGGCCTCCGGAACCGTCACCGTGCCGTCCTCGTTCTGGTAGTATTCGAGGATGGCGACCATCACGCGGCCGACGGCGGTGCCGGAGGCGTTGAGCGTGTGGAGATACTCCGCCGACTCGTGGCGCTCCGGGCGGTAGCGCAGGCCCGCGCGACGGGCCTGGAAGTCCTCGAAGTTCGAGGCGCTGGAGACTTCGAGCCACCGACCGCCGCGCTCCGGGCCGTCGTCGGCGTCCGTCCCCGGCGCCCACACCTCGATGTCGTACGTCTTCGCGGACGCGAAGGTCAGGTCGCCGGTACAGAGGGTGAGGATGCGGTAGGGCAGGCCGAGCCGACGCAGGACCTCCTCGGCCTCGTCGACGAGGCCTTCGAGGCGCTCGTAGCTCTCTGCGGGGTCGACGAAGTTGACGAGTTCCACCTTGTTGAACTGGTGGACGCGGACGATGCCCCGCGTCTCGGTGCCGTGTTCGCCCGCCTCGCGCCGGAAGTTGGGGGTGTACGCCTGGTGTTTCAGGGGTAGGTCCTCCCGCAGGAGGATGTCGTCGGCGTACATGTTGGTGACCGGAACTTCGGCGGTGGGGCAGAGCCACAGGTCGTCGTCGTCGTACTCTTCGGTCTCCGCACCGCCGATGCGGTAGGCGTCCTCCGCGAACTTGGGCAACTGGCCCGTCCCCTCCATCGACGTGGACTTGACCGGGATGGGCGGGAAGAGGTCGATATAGCCCTGCTCGCGGTGCACGTCCATCATGAACTGGACGAGCGCGTGTTCGAGGCGGGCGCCGTCGCCTTTCAGGAAGTAGAAGCCGGCGCCGGTGGTCTTGGCGCCGCGTGCCTCGTCGATGACGTCCAGTTCCTCCCCGAGGTCGTAGTGAGGCGTCACCGCGTCGGGCAGGTCGCGCAGGTCGTCGAAACCGTGGCGGCGCTTCTCGACGTTATCGCTCTCGTCCGCGCCGACGGGAACGTCCTCGTGGGGGACGTTCGGAATCTCCATGAGACTCGCTTCGAGTTCGGCTTCGAGCTCGTCGGCGCGGTCCTCGATCTCCTCCAGTCGGTCCTTGAGTTCCCCCGAGCGATCGATGGCGTCCTGGGCTGCCTCCTCCTTGCCTTCGGCTTTGAGGCGGCCGATCCGGTCGCTCACTTCGTTGCGCTCGTGGCGGAGGTCGTCGCCCTCGCTTTTGAGTGATCGCCACTCTTCGTCGACCTCCAGCAGTCGGTCGAGATCGACGTCGTCGGCCATCCCCCGGTCGTCGAGATTCCGCCGCACCACGTCGGGGTTCTCCCGGAGATACTGCCTGCTGAGCATTTGGCCGACCTTCTCGCGGCCGGGACAAAACCGTGTCGGGACAGCGGGCGACGGATCGTATGATAACGTTTGTTGTGACGGTGTCCCGGTGTGTTTGCCGGACGGGGCGGCAACACGCCGGTACTGACGTACGACGGTCAGTATCGAACGGTGGCTCCGTCGCGTCGTGCCTCGCCCCGCCGGTGACGGGGCGGGACCGCTCCGGCCTCTACCACACAGCCGATATCGACCGCGGCGCCGGTCGGGACGCGTCGACGGCGCTCGCGTTCCGCGGCGGCCGAGGGTCCTCCCCGTCCGTGTCGTTCTCGCCAGTCGTCTCGCTGTCGTCCCCGCCGTGCCTCGACTCGTCGGCCGGCACCCAGTCCGGCCGCGGTACCTCCACCGGTTCGGGTGTGATCCGGACGACCATCTCGACCCGCACCGACCGGTCGCTCCGGGGAACGTACGTCCGCCGAATCTCGCGGACGACGCCCGTCTCGCTGACGAGCGCCCGCCCCGATACGTCGGTCGCGGCGGGCCAGGGGTCCCCCTCGAAGTCGATAGCGTACAGCGTCGTCCCGTCTCGATCGACGGTACCGGCGGGTCGTGACTCGTTCACACTCAGATACCACCGGACGTACCGCTCGGTCCGGTCGACGAGACGGTTCGGTTCCGTCGTCGCCATCGTGCTACGGGGCCGGAGTGTCGGGCTCTCACCCGCGGCGTCGCCGTCGCCGCCCACCGAACGCACGTACCGTCGCTCCCCGTCCGAGTACGTCTCCGCCGCGCCGATCACCGTCGACCCGTGATCGACCGTGCCGATCCGTCGCACTTCGGAACGGTAGCCGCCCGATGCCGCGACGACGGCGCGTTCGTGGGCAACGCCGCGCATACCGCCGTCGTCGTACTCCCGGAAGACGATCCGAAGCCGGAACGACCGCCCGTCGAGTGCGGCCTCGTGTGCATCGGCGAGTCGCCGCGCGTTGCCGACGCCGCTCCCGTCGAGTCCCGGGGGCCACGAGCCGTTGGCCGCCGGCGGCCCCTCGTCTGCCTGCCCGTCGGCGTCGTCGGTCGTCCCGTCGCCGTCGAGAATCGTCGCCGCGGACTCCGTGAGTCCCGGCCCCGCCGCGGTCACGATACCGCCGATGACGAGGGAGAGTGCGACCACGGCGACCCCCGCGCGGACGCGCCGCTCCCGCCGCGTCATCGCTCGCGCGTCCCCGCTCGCGGTCGACTCCCCGTCGGAGTCGGGGGGCTCGTCCCCGGCCCGGCCGTCGTCGGTCGAGTCCGAAGCCGGGGCCCCACCACCGCGTTCTCCCCACGTCTCTCCCGTCGAAGGTGACGTGCTGTCCCGCGCCTCCCGGCCCGTCCCCGCGTCCACCCGATCGGCCGCGGGCGGGGCGTCGAACGCGCCGAACTCGCTGTCGAGGAACTCCCGACAGAGGCGCGTCCGCTCCGCCGCCGGCAGCGCGTACGCAACCAGTTCGTGGAGCATCGCGGCGTCGACGCGAATCGGATCGACCCCGTCGGCCGCGTTCGTGTCCATCTCCGCGTCAGCGTGCTCCCCCGACCCGATGTGGACGACGACCCGACGGGGCCGATCCGCACCCGGCGGCGTCGCTCGGAGGTCGCTCCCGGTGTGGTCGACTGCCCACCCTCGAGCCGCGTACACCGCCGCGACGAACGCCGTAGCCGCCTCGTGATCGAGGGCCGCGAGACGGCCACGGAACGACGCTCCCGGGGGAGACGGCATACCTACCTCTACGGTCTGACGCGCAAAACGTTTCGGCCGGCCGGGGCGAAGGCTTTTCACCACCCACGACGGCCTCCCACCATGGCTATCGGCGATCTCACTGCGGTCGACGGCACCGATCTCTACTACGTCGACGTGGGCGCGTACGACGTACAGGGCTACGGATCGGTCTACATCCTCGACGCGGACCGCCCGGCGGTGGTCGACACCGGCCTCGGGACGAACGTGGACACCCTCCTCGACGCCATCGACGACGTGGGTATCGACCACCTAGACGCCATCCTGACGACGCACATCCACCTCGACCACGCGGGCGGGGCGGGCTTTCTCGTCGACGCGTTCCCGGATGCGACGGTGTACGCCCACGACATCGGCGTCCGCCACCTGGTCGACCCCTCGCGCCTGGTCGCAGGGACGAAAGCCGCCGTCGGCGACCAGTGGCAGTACTACGTCGACCCGAAACCGGTCCCCGAAGACCGCATCGAATCGCTCGACGACGGCGACGAAATCGACCTCGGCGACCGAACCGTCGACGTGACCCACGCGCCCGGCCACGCCCCTCATCAAGTCGTCTTCCACGACCGGGGCGACGACCTCCTGTTCTCGGGCGACGCGGGTGGCATCCGGCCCGAGGGCGCGGCCGACCTCTTCCCCACCTCGCCGCCGGTCAACTTCGATCTGGAGGGCTGTGTCGCGGACGCGAAGACCATCGCCGAGCGAAACCCCGACCGCATCTGTTTCGGCCACTTCGGCGACGCCCCCTTCAGCCCCGACCTGATGGACGAGTACGAGACGGTGCTCACCGAGTGGGTCGAGCAGGTGCGCGCAAAGCGGGCGGAACTCGACGACGACGAGGCCGTGATCGACCACTTCGCCGAGACGGCCGAGACGGTCGAGCCGTGGGGCGAGCGCAAGACCCGTGCGGAGTACCGCCTCAACACGAAGGGCGTCCTCGGCTACCTCGACGAGGAGAACTGACCGTCAGTCCGGTGTCGATTCGGTAGCGAGTCGACTACTGTTGTGCCGCCGACCGGCGGGCAAAAGGCTGGTTTTATCGGCGTCGACTTCGTCGTCGGCCACACATGGAGGTGGACTGAAGTGGCCGCCGGCGGCGGGAATCTCATCACGCTGGTCGCGGCACTGATCGGCGTGGGCGTGGTCGCCCAGATCATCTCCGATCGCTACCGCATCCCGAGTGTCGTCTTCCTGTTGGCCTCGGGCGTCATCCTCGGCCCCGAGGTGATGGGCGTCGTCGGGCCCGACTCCTTCGGGAACGCGCTGTCGGCCATCGTCGGCCTCTCGGTCGCGGTCATCGTCTTCGAGGGGGCGTTCCACCTGCGGATCGACCGCCTGCGCGAGGCGCCGACCGCGACGTTCAAACTCGTGACCGTCGGGGCGGTCATCGCCCTCGTCGGTACGACGGTGGCCGTCCGCTACGCCCTCGGAACGACGTGGATGGTCGCGGCGCTGATCGGCGCCCTCCTCGTCGCCACCGGTCCCACCGTCATCGCCCCGATCCTGGAGGTGGTGCCGGTGCGGAGCCGCGTCGGGGCCGCCCTCGAAACCGAGGGCATCGTCAACGACGTGACGGCGGCCATCCTCGCGGTCGTCATCTTCGAGGCGGTCATCGAGGACGTCCGGGCGCCGGGGGAACTGTTCGCGCTGTTCACCCAACGGCTCGGGACCGGCATCGTCGTCGGCCTCGCCGTCGCAGGCGTCGTCTACTACGCCCTCCGCTACGTCGACCTCTCGCCGGGGAACGCCCCGCAGAACGCCCGACTGCTCGTCCTCGGCGGCGCGCTCGTCGCCTACGGCGCCGCCGACGCGGTCGCCACCGAGGCCGGCATCGCCGCAGTCGCTACCGCGGGCATCCTGCTCGGCAACGCGGACGTACCGTACGAGGAGGAGATCACCGATTTCAAAGGCGACGTGACGCTGATCGTCCTCTCCTTCGTTTTCATCGCGCTCGCGGCCCTACTCCAGTTCGAATACCTCCTCGGACTGGGGCTCGGCGGCCTCGTCGTCGCCGCCCTCGTCGCCCTCGTCATCCGCCCAGTGCTCGTGTTCGTCAGCACGCGGGGTGATCGCTTCACCCGCGGGGAACGACTGTTCATGAGCTTCGTCGGCCCGCGGGGGATCATCCCCGCCTCCGTCGCGACGCTCTTTGCCGTCGAGTTCCGCGCCGAGGGGATGCCCGAAGTGGCGAACGTCCTCGTCGGCACCGTCTTCCTCGTCATCTTCCTGACGGTCGCCCTCGAAGCGGGGTTCGCCAGACAGATCGCCGAATTCCTCGACGTGATACCCATGCGTGTGATTATCATCGGCGCCGGGAACGTGGGACGCACCCTCGCTCGGCGCCTCGAAGACCGCGGAGAGAACGTCGTCCTGATCGAACAGGACGTGAACAACGTGGAGACGGCGCGCAACGCGGGGTTGACCGTCCACCACGGCGACGGCACCGACACCGAAGTGTTACGCTCGGCCGGGGCGGAGAACGCCAAAATCGTCGCGACGACCACCGGCGACGACGACGTGAACCTCCTGGTCGCCCAACTCGCGGACTCGAAGTTCTCGCCCGAGACCATCCTCGCCCGCGTCAACAACCCCGACAACGTGGACGCGTTCGAGGATCTCGGCGTGCGCGCCATCTCCTCCGTCGACGCCACCGCGATGGCGTTCGACGACTACATCGAACGCCCGTCGCTCGTCAACTGGATGAGCGAGATCGGCCACGAGGGGGAGGTACAGGAGATAGAGGTCACCTCCGACGAACTCGTCGGCAAGAGCATCTCCGAGATCGGCCCGGAGCTCCCGCCGCGGTGCCTGATCGCCCTCGTGGCGCGCAACGGCGAGACCATCGTCCCCGACGGGAGCTGTACGCTGGAACACGGCGACCGCATCACCTTCATCGGCGACAACGAGGCGGTGGCCAAGGCGCTCGCGTTCGCCCATCCTAGCGAGAAGTGAGGCGAACTGTCGCGAGTCAGGACCCGCCGTCGCCGCCCCGGTCGTCGGCGACGGCCGATGCCCAGGTACGGCGAGCCGTACGATCGGCGGACGGAGCGGGGACGCAATCCGACGATCTTAAACCCGTGCCACGAGAACAGGTTAGGGATGAGTGACCCGGCTCTCGAAGTCGTCGAGTTTCTGCTGACGGCCCACGTCTATACGGACGATCGGAGCCTCGACGAGAACGACCTCCCGCCACGCTACCGGCGCGTGTTCTGGGCCGACGAGGAGGACGCAGACGACGGCGACGGCGAGGAACGGCCCGGTCCCGGCGACGCGATGACCGGGGGGATCGAGCGGCCCCTCGTCGTGACCGAGCGGACCGCCCGGCAAGCGACGGGGGTCGAACATCCGTGGGACGCGGTGTCGGACCTCCTCTTTACCGAGAAGGAGAACTTCTCCGGCCGTATCTCGTTGACCCAGGCGGATATGGCGATCGACTGGGTCGTCGAACGCGCCGACCGCGACCGCCTCGCGACCAACCCCACGCTCGCGTCGGTCGTCGCCGACCGCGACGACGTGGACGTGACGCTCGCGGAAGCACGCGAACAGACCCGCCCGATCCACGCCGACCGCGTCTGGATCGACAGCCTGCTCGACGCCTACTTCGACGAGGAGGAGGACGCCGAGATGCTCGATCTGGTGCAGGTTCGGGCGCCCGAGGAGATCGAGATGACGCTCGATGACCTCGTGCTCACCGCGGATCAGGAAGGGGAGATTCAGAAGATCGTCAAGGCCATCGAACACCGCGAGTATCTCGCGGAGATCGGCCTACGCGAGATCGGAAAACTCCTCTTCGTCGGTCCGCCGGGAACGGGCAAGACCACCGCGTCACGCGCCCTCGCCCACGAACTCGGCCAGCCATTCGTCGAGGTGAAGCTGTCGATGATCACCAGCCAGTATCTCGGCGAGACGGCCAAAAACGTCGAGAAGACCTTCGAGGTCGCCAAGCGGCTCTCACCCTGTATCCTCTTTATCGACGAGTTCGACTCCGTGGCGAAGACCCGCCGCTCCGACGAACACGCGGCGCTCAAGCGGGCGGTCAACACCCTGCTCAAGAGCATCGACGACATCAGCCTCATCCGGGACGAGGTGCTTCTGATCGGCGCGACGAACCACCCCGACCAACTCGACGCCGCGGCGTGGCGTCGCTTCGACGAGATCGTCAATTTCCCCAAACCGGACGTGCAGATGCGGGCGGAGATCCTCGACGTGATCACCCGCCGCATGGAAATCGCCGAGTTCGACCCGCAGTCGGTGGCCGAACGGACCGAGGGGCTCACCGGGAGCGACCTCCGGATGGTGCTCCGGGAAGCCGTGCTCGAAGCGCTCACCGAGGAGCGCACGGCGCTCACCCAGGAGGACATCCTCGACGCCGTCGAGGACTTCGAGGAACGCGACAACCTCAAGAACATGGACATGATCGACGGCGACTCCGACGCCCTGGTAGCGGGCGACGGTGGGCACTCGGACCACGATCACGATCACGACCACTGACGAACCGGGCTTTTTGTCGCACGCGGTCGAGGCGTGAGATATGAGCGACGCCGACCACGACCGACTCGACGCCGTCGACGGCCTCCTCCACGAGGAGACGCAGGTCCACGAGAGCGGCATCGACCTGACGGTAAGCGACGTGTTCGTCGTCGACGAGGCCGGACGCGTCGACTTCGGCGGCGGTGAACTGGAACCGGCGCGGACGCACGCACACGAGACCCGGACGCGACACTCCGACGACGACTACGAGTGGTGGCATCTCGACGGCGGCACCTATCTGCTCGAGTACAACGAGTCGCTGTCGACCGACCGACCGCTGCTCCTCCAGACTCGCGAGGCGGTGCTGGAGCGAGGCGCCTCGCATCCAACACGCGTGGTCACGTCGCTCCCGACGATGCCGCTCTCGGTGAGTGCGGGCGGACTCTACCTGAAGGAGAACGCGCGGGTGTCGACGCTTCGATCCGACTCCGTCAAGCAGTGAGGGGCGGGCGCGGGTGTCCTCGGCGCGTCACGCCGAGTCGCCGCGCAACTGCCCGACGCTCCGTTCGATCTCTTCGACCTTCTCCTGTTGGCGCTGTGCGGCGCGGGCGACCTGTGTGACCTCGTCGGCGACCCGGTCGGCCCGGTCGCGGGCGTCGTCGACCATCGCCGCAATCTCCTCGGCGCTCGCGGCCTGTTCGTCCGTCGCCGTCGACACCTCCTGAATCCCGGCGACCGCCTCGCCCACGGCGTCGACGATGTCGTCGAGTTTCCGCATCCCCGCTTCGACCTCCTCGACGCCGTCGTCGATGGCGTCTTCGGTCGTCTCGAGGCTGTCGACCGTCCCCTCGGTCCGGCGCTGGACGTCGACGATCATGGACTCGATTTCGCCCGCCTGCTCCTGGGCCTGCTGGGCGAGGGATTTGATCTCGTTGGCGACGACCGCGAAGCCCTCGCTGTCACGGTCGGCGCGCGCCGCCTCGATGTTGGCGTTGAGCGCGAGGAGGTTCGTCTGGTCCGCGATGTCGTTGATGACCTCGATCACCGCGTCGATGTCGTCGACGGTGCCGCTGAGTGCGTCCACGTCCGATCGCACCTCGCGACTCGACGCCCGGACCGACGACATGGTCTCGCGGGCGCCCTGACTGAGTTCACGCCCACTCTCCGCGTGATCACGTGCCTGGCGACTGGTGTCGGCGACGGAGTCCGCCGTCGAGGCGACTTCCTCGACCGTCGCGCTGAGGTTCGACACCTCGCCCGCCACCTCCTCGGTTCGGTCGGCCTGCTCGTCGGCCAGTTCCTCCATCCGGGCGGCGCTGTCCGCGACCTCTCGGGTGATCTCTCGGAGGTCGTGGGTCTGTTCGTCCACGTCCGCGACGAGGCCGTCGAGGGTCGCCCCCATCTCGTTCAACGAGTCGACGACCGTGAGCAACTCCTCGTCGACGGTGTCGTCCTCGAACTCCGCCCGCGCCCCGAGGTCACCGCGCTGGATGGCGTGCATCGTGGTGGTCACCTCCTCGACGAGGGCCTCGATACGCTGTCGGCGCCGGACCTCCTCGGTGCGGTCCGTGACGAGTTCGACGACGCCGGCGAGTTCGCCGTCGTCGTACAGCGGCGACGCGCTGAACGTGATGTGCCGGATGTCGCCGCGGGTGTCGGTGAACGTGCTCCGGTCGCGGTACTCGGGGTGGTCGCCGTCGTCGATGCGCTCGACGTCGAACTGCTGGTGGGCGTCGCGGGGGGCTTCGAGCACCTTGTCGGCGAGCGTCTTCGCCCGGCGGCCGTCCTGATACCAGGCCTCGCCGACCGAGTCCGCCGCCCGGGCGTCGGCCTCGCTACTGCCGGTCAACGCCTCGATAGCCTCGTTCCACAGGACCACCTCGTGGTCCGCGTCGAGAATGAAGATGGGCGCGCCGATGCGGCCGACGATTCGGTCGAACGACAGGGGAAACTCGGCCGCCGGGCGTCCGGGCTCTTGGGAGACGGTCATAGTTCTCGTGACTACCGGCGAGACTCGGGGTTACCAACATATATCTGATGGACGAATTATCTCGACTGATACCGTAAGCCCGGCTGTGGGCGCTCTAAACCGGATCGGTGTCGGTTTCACGACCCGGCTGACGACCGAATCGGTCGGGAAACCGATAGCTCCCGGCCGCTACGTGAGATCGAGGACGGCCCGGAAGCGCGCCTCGTTGTCTACCATCCGGTCGTAGGCCGCACTCACCTCGTCGAGGGGGAACGTCTCCACGACGGGCGTGATATCCCGGAGGTCGCTGAACTCGAGGGTGTCCTGGGAGTCGCGGGCGTGACCGGAGCCCCACCCGGAGACGGCGCCGCGCGTGCCGACGAGATGCTGGGCGTCGACCGGAACGGGGTCGCCGGGGATGCCGACGACGACGACTTCGCCGTCGGCGCCGAGGCCACCCACCACGGACTCGACCGCGTCGGCCGACGGTGCCGTCGTGAGGACGACTCGGGCGCCACCGAGATTCTGGAGCGCCTCGGCGGGGTCGTCCTCGCTCGCGTCGACGAAGTGATCCGCCCCGAGGTCGAGCGCGAGGTCACGCTTGTCCGGACTCCGCGAGACGGCGACGGTTTCGAAGCCGGCGGCGTGGGCGTACTGGATACCGAGGTGACCGAGGCCGCCGACGCCGACCACGGCGACCACGTCGCCGGGACGGGCGTCGCTGTTCCGCAGGGCGTTGTAGGTGGTCACGCCCGCACAGAGGAGGGGCGCGGCGTCGACTGCGTCCAGGTCGTCGGGGACGGCCGCCAGCGCCTCGGTCGGGACGGTCGTGTACTCGGCGTAGCCGCCGTCGAACGTGAGCCCCGTGATCTCGGCGTTCTCGCACAGGAGGAAGTCGCCGCGGCGACACGGCTCGCAGGTGAAACAGTGGCCGCCGTGCCACCCGGCGCCGACGCGGTCGCCCTCGCTCCAGGCGGTCACGTCGGCCCCGACGGCGTCGACCCGGCCGACCACCTCGTGACCCGGGACCCGAGGGTACGAGACGCCGGGGAACGTGCCCTCCGTGACGAACACGTCGCTGTGGCAGATGCCACAGGCGTCGACCGCGATCCGAACCTCGTCGGGATCGGGGTCCGGGATGGATCGCTCGACGAGTTCGAAATCGGCACCCGCCTCGGGAATCACGGCCGCGTGCATCGTGTCTGTCATGCGTGTGATTCCAACGGACGGCACGGCAAAAGTCCGGGCATTCGAGGCGGTGGCCGACCACCGCACGCGACGCCGGCGAGCGAATAGGTCTATTACGGTGGCCTACCAGGGGTCGGTCGTGACGACACCAGTATGCCACCGAGGCTGACAGAGACGGTCCTCGACACCCTCCCGGCCCGCATCGCGGTGATCGACGGTCGGGGGCGGATCGTCGAGTCGAACGCCGCGTGGCGCGACTTTACCGCCGAGCACGACCATCCGCTCGTCCCGACCGACGACGACCGACCGTATCTCGACACGCTCCGGCGGTCGCAAAACGAACAGGCCGTAACCGTCGCCGGGCGACTGCAGGCGCTGTTCGAGGGCGAAGGCGAGGCCAGCGGGGAGTACCCCTACCACGCCGACGCGGACGGCGAGGCGTTGGTCGTGCGGTACGCCGCCGCCGACCACGAAGGCGAGCGGTACGCGGTGGTGACCCAGGTCGGCCGGGCCGCCCGTAGCGAGACGGCCGCGGATCTCCGCCTCAAGGAGCGGGCGATGGACGAGGCGCCGATCGGGATCACCATCTCCGACCCGTCGCTGCCGGACAATCCCGTCGTCTACGCCAACGCCGCCTTCGAACGCATCACTGGGTATTCGATCGAGGAAGTCGTCGGCCGGAACTGCCGGTTCCTGCAGGGGGAGGACACCGACGCCGAGACGGTGGCGCGGATGCGCCGGGCGGTCAACAACTGGGAGCCGGTGACCGTGGAGGTGCGCAACTACCGCCGTAACGGCAAGGAGTTCTGGAATCAGGTGACCATCGCCCCCATCTACGACGAGGAGGGCAAGCCGTCACACTACGTCGGCTTCCAACGGGACGTGACCGACCGTAAGCGCGCCGAGGAGACGCTCGAAACCGAACGCGACCGCTTCGCCCTTCTCAACCAGATCGTTCGCCACGACATCCGCAACGACATGGCCGTCGCGCTCGGCTGGGGCGGCGAACTCGCCGATCGTATCCCCGAGGAGGACAGCGAAGTCTTCGAACGCGTTATGACCGCCGCGACACACACCAAGGAGCTCACCGAGGCGGTCGGCGACCTCGCGGGCATCCTCGGGGCGACCGATCCCGAACTCGAACCCGTCGCGCTCGACGACGTGCTCCGGGGGGAGACCGAACGCGTCCGGTCGAACTTCGACTACCGATCCGAAGGCATCGAGATCACCGGCGACGACGACCTGCCCGCGGTCGACGTGTGGGCCACCTCGATCCTCTCGTCGGTGTTCGGCAACCTGCTCGATAACGCCGTCTTCCACAACGACGAGGCCGAGGTGCGTATCGACGTCGGGATCACGGTCGGCGAGGACGCCGTCGTTGCCCGCATCGCGGACAACGGCCCCGGCGTCCCCGACCCGCGCAAGCGCGAAGTGTTCGGTCGCGGGAAGAAAGGGCTGGAGAGCCCCGGCAGCGGCCTCGGCCTCTACCTCGTCGACAACCTCGTCGAGACGTACGGCGGCCGGGTCTGGATCGAGGACAACGAGCCGAAAGGCGCCATCTTCTGTGTCGAACTCCAGCGGGCGGACGACGAGACACACGGTATTTGAACCTCCCCCGATTAGCACGCCCGAATGGCGGACGACCACGGCGGGTTCGAGGACGTGCGCGAGACGCTCGACGGCCACCCGATGGTGAGCCTGCTCGCCTACGCCCGCCCCTACTGGCCGCGCGTCTCGTTCGGCGTCGTCGCGGCGTTCTGTACCCGGTTCGCCCGGCTGATTCCCCCACTGCTCGTCGCCACGGCCATCGACCGGATCATCCTCGGGCCGGCCGAGCCGGGGTTGTTGGCGACGGTCGGCCTGCTTCCCTCCGATCCCATCGTCGGCACCGCGGCGCGGACGGCGCTGCTCGAACGCCTCGTCGCCATCGCGGTGCTCGCGTACGTCGTCCGCTCGCTCACCCGCTTCGCCTCGCGATACCTCCTCCAGTCGGCGGCCCAGAAGATCCAGCGTGACCTCCGCAACGACACCTACGACCACCTCCAGCACCTCTCGATGGATTTCTTCGTCGATCATCAGACCGGGGCGATGATGTCCGTGCTCAACAGCGACATCAACCGGTTGGAGCAGTTCCTCAACACCGAGTTCAGGCAACTGATTCGCGTCGTCGCCACAGTCGGCGGCATCGCCGTCGTCCTCTGGACGTACTCGCCGAAACTCGCGGCCATCGCGCTCGCGCCCGTCCCCGTCATCGGCGTCGCGAGTGGCCGCTTCCTGACGTGGATCGAACCCCGGTACAAGTCGATACGGGAAGCCGTTTCCCGCCTCAACACCCGACTGGAGAACAACCTCGGCGGCGCGGCGGTGATCAAGACGTTCAACCGCTACGCCTTCGAGCGTGAGCGCGTCGCCGAGCGGAGTCAGGAGTACCACGACGAGAAGGTGGCCGCGCTCCGTATCCGACGGGCCTTCTTCGCCGCGCTCCGTCTCCTCACCGGCGTCGTGTTCGTCCTCGTGCTCTACGTCGGCGGCATGGACAACATCACTGGCGCCGAGGGCGCACTGACCGCGGGCAGTTTCGCGCTCTTTTTCCTCTATCTGCGCCGGCTCTACTCACCGATGCGCCGCGTCGGCAAGTCCGCGAACAAGTATCAGCTCGCGAAATCGAGCGCCGAGCGCGTGTTCGGCCTCCTCGGGCGCGAGCCGACGATTACGGCGCCCGAAGACCCCTACCGTCCCGCCGCCGTCGACGGCGCGGTGACCGTCGACGACGTGACCTTCAGCTACGGCGACCGCGAGCCGGTGCTCCGAAACGTCTCGCTCGACGTGCCCGCGGGCGCCACCGTCGGCCTCGCCGGCCCGACCGGCGCCGGGAAGTCGACGCTTCTGAAACTCGTCCCACGGTTTCACGACGTGAGCGCCGGCGCCGTGCGCGTCGACGGTGTCGACGTTCGCGACTACGACCTCGACGCGCTCCGGGAGGAAATCGCCGTCGTCGAACAGAACCCCTATCTCTTCTCCGGCACCGTCGCCGAGAACGTCGCGTACGGGGACCGGGACGCGCTGGCGGCCGAGCGACGCGACGACGACACGGTCCGTGACCGCCTCGTCGAGGCGGCGACGGCCGCGGAGGCCCACGAATTCATCAGCGACCTGCCCGACGGCTACGACACGATGGTCGGCGAGCGCGGCGTCAAACTCTCCGGCGGCCAACGTCAGCGCCTCGCCATCGCCCGCGCCCTCCTCAACGACCCCGCGATCATCGTCTTCGACGAGGCGACCAGCGACGTCGACACCGAGACGGAGGAACTCATCCAGGAGAGCCTCGACCGTCTCATCGAGGACCGAACCGCGTTCGTCATCGCCCACCGCCTCTCGACGATTCGGGACGCGGACCGCATCGTCGTCCTCGACGACGGCGAAATCGTCGAATCCGGCACACACGCCGACCTGCTGGCGGACGACGGTGACTACGCCGCCCTCTGGCAGGCACAGGCCGACGCCGGACGAGTCGCGGACGACTGATACTGTCGGCTGTAACGATTTCGAAATACCTGCACCACGGACTGGCGGCTATCTTGACCGACGTACAGCCGACAGTGTGAGCCGACCGGCGTCCGATAGCGACCCACAATAGCCTTATTTCGGTCACCGACGGAGTAAGGACTATGACCCAAGGAGTTCCGGACGGCTGGCTGAAAACTGGACGCCGTGAGTACGAGAACCTGACCGTCGACGTCGAAGTAAAGTTCCAACCAACGCCGGAGCGAAACGGCACCTTCGAAGTCTGGGTCGTCGACGAGGAACGCGAGGAGTCGACCCGTGTCGAGAACGTCCAGCCGAGCGAAACCGACGCGCGCGAACTGGCGAAGCTGGTGATGGACAGCTTTACTGCGGCGTTCGAGGCCGACGACGAGGACGCCGTCGCACGGGCTATCGAACGGGCCGCGGCGGAGAATCGAGGGTGAGCGGAGAAATGTCGTAGATTTTATGCGTTCCGGACTGGGCACAACCGGCGCTTCGATCGTGCGTTACTTCCTCGCCTTGATCGTCGTGCTGTAATCTCGCTCATCGATGACGCCGACCGAGAATCCGGCCTCCTCGAGCGTCGCCACGATGGAATCGTAGTCGGCACGGTCTTCGTGAATCTCACAGTAAACCACCCGACACCGATCGTCCCTCAACGTCTCACCCAGTCCATCGAGCACCCGTTCTTCCTCGCCTTCCACGTCGATCTTGATGACCGTCGGCAACCGCAACCCCTGCCTGTCGATGAGGTCGTCGCCGCGTTCCGTCCGCACGAATAGTTCGTTCGATGGATCGCCACCGCCCTGCTTGGACGGGGGATCGTGGTGTGAGAGAGCGGCCGATCCGTCCGCGAGTAGCCCACCGCGCGGTCCGGACAACCCGATGTACGTGCTTTCGTCGGAGAGGGCACACGAGTACACGGTCACATCGGCGCTGTTGCGACCGCTGTTGATTAACAGATGCGAGGCGTTGACCGGATGTGGTTCGATTGCGTACACGTCGTCGACCACTTGCGCGGCAAACAGCGAGTGGATGCCGATATTGGCCCCGACGTCCAGAAAGACGTCGCCCGCCGAGAGTTCCGCCAAAATGTCTGCCATTTCCTCTGTCTCGTGTTCCTCGAAGAATCGGACCTCGCGATAGTCCCCGAGATAACTAGAGATACGAATGGGGACGGTGTGACCGCCCAGTCGAAGCGGCTTCTCGCCGTTCCACCGGCAGTACCAGTACGTGCGCGTACCCACGTGAGACGTGAGACGAGAGACCGCCCGGCCGAAGAGTTCAACAGGGCCACCGTTGAGTAAGACCGACAGTGCGCGAGAAAGTATCGACGTGCCCATAGTTCGGATACGAGAACAGTCTGATAAAATCTTTGTTCTTGACCGGCGACTCCGCCGGAACCGTCGATTGCGGAAGGATCGGTAGGGACGCCGACCCAATCCAGTGGCTCCGTTTCGGACCGTCGAGACACCATATCCCCGCTGACAGTCGCTATGACTGGATTGAAATTGCTGTGTCGAGAGAGCGGAGGTATGCAAATCGGTACCCCGACGTTGGATTTTGTCGGGATCGGAGCCGCACGTTCGAGGACGACGTGGATTTCGAAATGTCTAGCAGACCACCCCGAGGTGTTCGTTCCGGCGAAAAGGAGCTACACTACTACAACAGCCGGGAACGTATGGCTCGAACGCCGCTTGCCACGTACTTTGCCGACGCCGACGACGAGAGCGTGTACGGCGAGTACACGCCCAGATACATCATCAATCGAACCGCGCTGGATCACATCGCGAACGCACATCCGAACGCGATCATCATTATTTCGCTCCGAGATCCGGTCGAGCGGGCGCTCTCGCAGTACAAACAGAAGCGATTCAATCTGGAAGTCGAAGAAATCGAGTCGTTCGAAGCGGCGCTGACGGGACCGTACCGGGAGGATTACCTCACGAAAGGACTGTACGCATACCAGTTTTCGACGGTGTTCGACATCTTCGACCGTGGACAGATTCACCTCGTATTCATGAAAGATATAAAAAATGATCCGGCGTCGGTCGTCGAACGACTCTACTCATCGGTCGGGGTCGACGAATCGTTCCAGCCGCCCGCGCTAAAAGAGCGAATCAACGAATCGGGACCAGGCACCGGTAGCGTCCTCAAGACGGACCTCCAGAGCAACGAGGTGGTGATCCGGGGGCGGACGATCGATGCATTCGATCGGCTCGAACGAATCGGCGCAACGGCGTTTAGAAATCTCCCCGGCGGGCAAGTGATTCGACCGGCTGCGTCCAGTGCGTTTCAGACGCTGCGCAACGGACTCGAAGTCGGGGTAGCCAGCATGGAGTCGGCCGACACGAATAGGAGTCCGACGGTCACCGACGAAACCAAACGACGAGTGTACCAACGTACTTCGCCGACGAAGTGGCGGAACTCGAGACGATGATCGACGAAGACCTGTCGCGCTGGAAGCGGTAGTTCCCGCGAAATCGGCCAATCTATGGATCTCGATACCCCGTTTCACAAGTATCTAACCGGGGGTGCCGTCAGCCTGCTCGCGAAGGGCGTGGGAATCGTCAGTGGGTTCGGATCGCTCTGGTTCCTGACGACCCTTCTACAGCAAGATGGATTCGGTGGATACACTACCGGAGTCACGGTGGCGGCGTTGATTGCCCTCCTCGCCAGGCTCGGGTTCAAGAATACGATCATTCAGCTGATCGCGGAGGGTGAGTCGGCGGACCGTGAGACGGACCGTTACTGGGGTGCCGTCGCGTTCTGGACCGGATGTACCAGCATCGTCCTGGGTCTGCTCGTGTGGTTCGGCGCTCCATTCGTCCTCAACGTCCTCGGCGAAGGGAGTGATCTGATCTTCTGGATCAAATTCGGGGCGGGACTGATACCGGCTATGACCGCCCAAGCTATCCAAGGGGTCCGTCTACGTGGATACGAACGGATCCCACAAGCGCTCCTGTTCGAACAGATCCTTCCGAGTAGCCTCCGGGTCATCGGGCTCTCAGTCGTCTATCTACTGTCACCGACTGTCGAAAGCGTGATCGCAGCCATATATGCGGCCCAGTACCTCCCGTCTATCGGCCTGTTCGTGTACGATCGACAGTGGAACCTGTTGAACGCGACCGGAATCGACCGGTCACAGCTGAAACTCGTGGGACACTTCTTCGTCAATTCGGTGGCGAGTCGTTTCCTGACCGATACGGATATTATCCTATTGTCCACGCTCGCAGGACTGGCCGCGACGGGGAGTTATCAGGTCGCGTGGAAGCTCTCGATGGTGAGTCGGTACACCGATGACGCGCTGACGAACGTGATCACTCCTCGGTACTCAAAGTTCGTGAGTAATTCCGAGTACGGAAAACTCCGATCGGAACTCAACATGGTCAGGGAGGTGTCGCTCGTCGGAGGGGGGTTCGTCGTTCTCGTCGTCCTCCTACTCGGAGAACCACTCCTCGGACTGTTCGGGGACTACCAAGATCAGTATGCGACACTAGTGTTACTCTCAATCGGTGGCGGATTACTCAACCCGGGTATTGGCCCAGTCGGCCAGATACTACTGATGGCTAAAGAAGGCCGGCTGATCATGCTGAACAGTCTGGTGACGCTGTGTCTCAACATCGTCGGCAACGCGATACTGATCCCGGAGTACGGCGCGTTGGGAGCGGCAATCTCGACCGTATTGACCCTGTATTTGCTCAACGGAGTCTTTTCCATCGTCCTTGTCCGACACTCGTTGGCGATCAACGTGTTCGAACTTCGGATCACACTGTCGATTCTCGCCCCCACCGCACTGACCCTCGGGACTCTCTTCTTGGGCGTCCCGGTCTGGATACCCTTGGTCGTGCTTCTCGCGATGTCACTCTACTATCTGCGACGAAGCGGCCACCTGTTCTCCGCCGCAGTGGGTGACATCCGCCCGTAGAAAACGACCGAACGACGATAAGAATCGAAGGGTCGGTTCGGCGAATCGTCCCGAACTGACCGGCAACACTCCGATCGAAGAGTTCGATAATTAAAGCCAAGGGCCGGATTTGAACCGGCGATGGGCGGCTCTGCAGGCCGCTGCGTTAGGCCGGACTCTGCCACCTTGGCGCAGTCGATAGTACCGGCGTCCCGCGCTTAAGCCTAGCGGTCGGCAGTCAGCGACTAGCCAGCGCGGCCGCTGGGACGATGAAAACCGGGTGAGCACGGACAGCAGTGGCTCACCGGTCTGAATGAAGTATGAATGGTGAGGCGGCGAATCGGGTCTCCCAGAGGCTCGCGCACTCCAGTACTGGCCGATACGCAGGCGGGCTTAACGTCCGTGTTCGGGATGGGTACGGGTGTGTCCCCGCCGCTCTGGCCGCCTTCATGCCGACCGACGGAGTCGAACCGTCGTAACGCCAGCGTCGGTATGGGCCGATTACCGTATGTTCGTGCGATCCAGCTAACGCCTGGACCCGACAGTTACGAATCGGGTCACAGTGCGAGTCATGATGAATGTGGCTTGGACTGTTAGTGCTCGCGGGCTGAACGTCTCGTTGCCTCGACGCGTACACCCCGAGTCTATCGAACTCGTCTTCTACGAGTGTCCTCAGTGGTACTTCTTTTCCAGGTGGGTTTCGAGCTTAGATGCGTTCAGCTCTTACCCCGTGGTGCGTGGCTGCCCGGCAACTGCCTTCTCAGACAACCGGTACACCAGTGGCACCCAAGCGGAGTTCCTCTCGTACTATACGCTTGTTCCCGTCAAGTACCTCACACCCCCAATAGATAGCAGCCGACCTGTCTCACGACGGTCTAAACCCAGCTCACGACCTCCTTTAATAGGCGAACAACCTCACCCTTGCCCGCTTCTGCACGGGCAGGATGGAGGGAACCGACATCGAGGTAGCAAGCCACTCGGTCGATATGTGCTCTTGCGAGTGACGACTCTGTTATCCCTAAGGTAGCTTTTCTGTCATTTACGGCCCGCAACAAGCAGGCTCGTAAGTTCGCTAGACCACGCTTTCGCGTCAGCGATCCTCGTTGGGAAGATCACTGTCAGGCTTCCTTGTGCTCTTGCGCTCTCTTCCGGGTTCCCGACCCGGATGAGGAAACCATCGGGCGCGCTCGATATCTTTTCGAGCGCGTACCGCCCCAGTCAAACTGCCCGGCTACCGGTGTCCTCCGCCAGGAGTGAGAGTCGCAGTCACTACCGGGTAGTATTTCAATGATGGCTCGGTGGCCCGCTAGCGCGGGTACCTGTGTAATGCCTCCTACCTATGCTGCACAGTAGCGACCACGTCTCAGCGACAGCCTGCAGTAAAGCTCTATAGGGTCTTCGCTTCCCCTTGGGGGTCTCCAGACTCCGCACTGGAACGTACAGTTCACCGGGCCCAGCGTTGGGACAGTGGCGCTCTCGTTGATCCATTCATGCAAGCCGCTACTGAAGCGGCAAGGTACTACGCTACCTTAAGAGGGTCATAGTTACCCCCGCCGTTGACGGGTCCTTCGTCCGATTGTACTCGGTGTTCAGATACCCGCACTGGGCAGGATTCAGTGACCGTACGAGTCCTTGCGGATTTGCGGTCACCTATGTTGTTACTAGACAGTCGGAGCGCCCGAGTCACTGCGACCTGCTCCTCTCCGGAGCAGGCATCCCTTATTGCGAACGTACGGGACTAACTTGCCGAATTCCCTAACGCCGGTTGCTCCCGACGGGCCTTGCCTTTCGCCGGCAGAGCACCTGTGTCGGATCTCGGTACGATCACTACTCTCGTCTTTTCACGGGCTCTAGGTACGACCGACTTGCGCTATCTCAGGGTTTGGCCGCTTCCTGCCATTACGGCTTCCACGGCGGTACCTGATTCGACCGGGCGAAGGCCCGGCTCGGTTGTTCCCAAAGCGTCGACTTTCAATGAGTAGTGGTGCTGGAATATTAACCAGCTTCCCTGTTGTCTCGGTCGAATTACGGCGAGACTTAGGATCGACTAACCCTCGGCTGATTGACAGTGCCGAGGAACCCTTGCTCGTAAGGCCGTCGGGGGTCACACCCGACTCTCGCTGCTACTATGACCAGGATTTTCGTCACTGCTCGGTCCACACGAACTCTCGCCCGTGCTTCCGTCCGAGCAGCGTGCCAGCCTACGCGATTGTCCGGTGAAGGACACGGGTAGGTCTCGGTGGTGGATTTGAGCCCCGATCATTTTGGGCGCCCCGAACCTCGGCCGGTAAGCTGTTACGCTTTTCTTAGAGGGTAGCTGCTTCTAAGCTCACCTCCCGGCTGTCTAGGGCTCGGGACCACCTTCGATCGCACTTAATC